>Ga0209211_10000370_pt1 | contig 96081 bp, 106 predicted proteins | sample RifGroA2_FD_183992 | JGI IMG/M metagenome (GOLD analysis project Ga0209211, IMG submission 183992) | Groundwater microbial communities from Rifle, Colorado, USA - Groundwater A2 (SPAdes) (version 2) | ecosystem: Environmental > Aquatic > Deep subsurface > Groundwater | place: Rifle, Colorado... | reverse complement strand
GATTTGTTTAGGATGAGATATAATCATTTCAGGAGTCATAAGAGTCTTGATAACAAGACCCCCGCGCAAGTTTACTTTGATTTTGCTAGATTGTTTTAGATGGTGACATATGTCACCTGCGTGCACAGATTCAAGCGACACGATAGACTTAAATATCCTTTTTTACTTTTTTTATTATGGGCGAACCTGCTTATGTAGACAAAAAAGAGGCAAATAAGGCATTGATTATATCTGGGGTTGTCATTGTAATACTTATAGCAGGATTATTTACAAACGGCTTTGGCTTATTCGACAACGACGAGCCAGAGAATTTTAATTTGGAAATAGGAGAAGCCCCAGTTTTAGGCAATCCAAACGCACCAGTGGTCATATACGAGTTTTCTGATTTTTCTTGTCCTGCTTGTGCGCTGGCTGCAGGAGCAAACAGCATACCGAACAATCCTTCATGGAAAGCTCCGCTCCCAAATATAAAGAAAGAATATGTTGATACCGGAAAAGCCAAACTTGTTTTTAAATACTTTCCCGGACATGGAACTGGCGCAGAGGCACATAGGGTTGGGTGGTGCTTAAATGATCAGGGGTTGTTCTGGAAGTTTCATGATGAAGTATTTACTCAACAGGAAAATACGGGAAATCTGGAGACGATGAAATCTCTCGCTCTTACAATAGGTGCAAATGAGAAAATCTTAGATGAATGCCTTGAGCAAAAGAAGTATGACAGCTTGCTTCAAAAAGACAGGGTTCTGGGAGCATCAAATGGCGTAAAGGGAACTCCTGCCTTTTTTGTTAATAACAATTTCATTTCGGGCGCTCAATCTTTTGAACAGTTTAAGAAAATCATTGATAAAGAATTATAGTCTTAAAACGCATAAAATTTATATATTTGATTTGTTTTAATTAATAATGTTGGTAAAGGCAATTCTTGTTGTTTTTGCACTGGTACTTTTATCAGGAGTATCTTCTGCTTATGGCTTTTACGAGCCATGGTATTATGCTCCGAGTGATGTTGTTATTGTAGATAGAACTCCATCATACGGGGGAGGGGTTTTGGTTTCGGATAATTCTCCAATGTATACTTCTATCAAGAGAACCTACGGCTATGGAAGAGACTACTATTCTGATTGGGGATGCGGAAGAAATCCGTGTTATAGACAATATGAAAGAAGAGTGCGTTGTGCCTGGTAAGCGTTAAGTTTAAATATTATGTCACCACTATAAAATTAATGAAGTATCTAAAGAATATAGTTTTAGTGGTTGTTGCCGCTTTTATTCTGTTTTCCTTATCTGGATTTGCGTCTGCGTGGTGTTATGATGGATACGGAGATTCCTGCCAGGTTAGCTACATATACAAACCTTCCCAATCGTATAAAAATCCATCTTTCTCTTCAAGTTTTTCATCTAATGCTCATTATAGTGAGTCTCCAGGATATATTAAATTACCAGATGAGAATTATAGACAGAAATACAGCGCTAAATCAAACAGCAATAACTTTGACTCTTCATCTTCCGGATACGATTACCGGGGCCCGATTTACGAGAGAAAAATAGTTTATACAGAAGACTTCTCAAAGAAGAGATATGACAAATCCTCTTTATTCTCGTCAAAAAGCAAAGATACCTTAAAATATAGCGTATCAAATGTAGTTACGGAAAAATATATAGGTGCTTCAGAATCTAGTTATTCAAATTCACAAAATAGAAGAAGCAGTTCAGAGGATATAGCCCAGGAAGTTGTAATGGATTATAACGGCGGATTCGCATTTGGGAAACAAAGGACTTTTGATTCAAACGAGTACAGAAAAGATTCATACACAGAACCATATTATTACAGGCCATATTATAATTCTCAAAATAATTATTACAACTGGAAGTATTGATGCGATTGGTTTAAATATAAGCTTGCAATTATATTGTTATGGGTATATTGCGCAAAAAGAGCAGCGATTTTGAGATATTGGATTTAACTCTTCTGCAAAAGAGAGGGATTCTTAAAGTGCCGGAGATAAAGCCGGCTAATATATCCAATTCAGATGGTTTTGTTGATTTTACTTCTCAAAACAAGAGTGAAAGCAGTGAAAATACAAATGTTTCGTCTTTCAGTCCTTTTGGGATGCTTGACAATGCACTTTCACAAAGCCCTTCTATTTCAGACATGCCTAAAAGCTCATTAGAATCTTCTTCTGAATTGAATGCTTTGAAATTAAAAATTGACGATTTTGAATTTAAATTTGAAAAAATCCTTGAGAGATTAGATAAAATTGAGTCTAGACTATAAAAGGGCTAGGAATATTTATAAGAAAGAGTATTATATTCATCTGTTTTGTAAACACAAACTCCTTCTTTGCTCCACAAAACGAATTCGTCTATTCCTGCGTCAAGAGCCATTTTGCTGCAAATTGTACAATAAGGTCTTCCTGCTCTGGATGGAGCATCGTCTTTATTCAGACGGATGAAATACAATCGTGAGCCAATAATTTTATCTGCTTTATTCTTTAATGCATCCATTATAGCCCTCTGCTCTGCATGCACGCAACAAGTCTTATCTGTAATTTTTTTATGATATGACTCTTTAAAGATAGAACATCTTCTTTGTTTTTCCTGATTTTTCGGAGGGCTATTAAATCCCCTCCCAATTATTTCATTATCTCTAACAATAATTGAGCCACAACGGGAATTTTCGCAAGTTGAGCTTAATGCGACTTTAGAAGCTTCTAATATATATTCAAGGGCTCTCTTTTCTTCTTCACCTGATAAACATCTCATTATATCATATTGAAATAGAGATATAAATTTCTTGCTAGATTTAATTTACTCACTGCTTGTAGTGAAAAACAGGCAGAGATTTTAAAAAGGACAAATAACTTTCTTTCTAATGCATTCATGTCCTTCCTGCAATAGAGAATTTACTGGAATTTCAGATTATCCTTTAGTTTATATATCTAAAATTGAAAGATTGTCTCTAGCGTCAGAAGTCCAGTTCATTATAGATGACCCAACCATATTTAGTGGACCAAGAACAGGTGCTAGAAATCAACCACCAAGAGAGGTTCTGGAGTTTTTTAGAGAAAACAAAGAAAAAAGAGAGTATGAATATAAAGGATGGACTTGGAAATTAAATACTGATTCGGTGTGGGGAGGGCCATTAATACTTTCTCTTAAAGAAAGAACAAAGGAATTTTTTGGTGTACATATACCTGTTGAACAATGGGAATTAGGAAATTATAAGAGATTTCAAAAAGGTTCTTTTTCGGCTGAAACTATTACAAAACCAGTATTTTCATACCTTGGCCATCTGGAAACTTTAATTGGAAAAGAAGTTCCAACCAGAGAAGTATTTCCCAAACTTTATAGTCCTAGAGAAGGATTTTATAATCTTGTGGGCACAGATTATTGTTTGTTATTTAAAGATTTAGACAATGAAATTGTTTCCCAGGTTTTAACAAACAGGGGGCTTTATGTTCCTAAATTAGAGACAGATAATCCATCAAGAAAAATTGCTTTTTCTATAGCCCAAGTAAAGGATAGCGGAGGCCCAACTATTCTTGTTGAAGATTTGGCAATTTTGGGTGGAATGGCTTATGAAGGTAGAATAAAGAGTTAAGAGAGGTTTGGAAGGAATAGATTTTTCATCACAGCGAAGAGCTTAAATAACCATTCTTATTTTTGTTAATATGAAGAGTTTAACGAAAGAGATAAGGGCATATGCGCTAAAGAATGCTATTGAATTTGGAAAAGCTGAAGCAGGAAGGATATTGCCAAAATTATTTCAGCATGGGCTTGACAGAAAAGAAATAAAATCAATAATGCCGGAGATAGAGAGTATTGTTTCCGAAGTCAACAAATTAGGCAAAGAGGAGAAAAAAAGAGATTATGAAAATCTTAAGGAATATGTAAAAGAGAAAGCAGATGAAGAGAAAGGCTTGCCTGAATTGCCTAACGCTTCTGATAAAATGGTTTTTAGACTTGCACCTTATCCTTCTGGAGCTTTGCATCTAGGGAATACGAAGACTTACCTGCTTAACGCATTATATGCGGAGAAGTACAAAGCAAAAACTCTTCTCATCATGGATGACACTATCGGAAGCGAAGAAAAGAGGATTGTTCCTGATGCATACGGTTTGATTGAAGAAGCTTTCAAGTGGCTTGGAGTCAAGTACGAAAAACCAGTAATATATAAATCAGACAGGGTAGAAATTTATTACAATTACGCTGAAGAACTTATTGAAAAAGACAAGGCTTATGTCTGCAAGTGCATACAGGAAGTTTTAAGGAAAAACCGGGAAGAAGGCAAGGATTGCAAGTGTAGGAAGAGAAGTATTTCTGAAAATAAGAAGCTTTGGAAAGAGATGTTTAAAATGAAGCAGGGAGAAGCAGTTCTTAGAATAAAAACAAGCATGCAGCACCCAAATCCTGCATTCAGGGATCGCGTTCTGTTTAAGATTTCAGACAATGAACATCCAAGAGTAGGCAATAAATATAGAGTCTGGCCCTCTCTTGAGATGAGCTGGACTGTTGATGACCATCTGCTCGGAATTACCCACATTCTTAGAGGGAATGATTTGATGATTGAGACAGATATGGAGAAATTCATATGGGATATATTCGGCTGGAAACATCCTGAAGCGATTCATACAGGAATGATAAAAATTGAAGGTGTGGATGGAAAGCTTTCAAAGTCAAAGGCGCAGAAAGAAGTGCAGTCAGGAGAATTCACCGGATGGGAAGATCCGAGGACATGGAGTATGCAAAGCCTGCGAAGAAGAGGAATAAAGGCAGAGGCAATAAGAGAGTTTGTTGAGGAGATAGGATTGAACAAGCAGGATATAATTGTGCCAATTGATTCATTATATGCCCATAACAGAAAAATGATTGACAATATTGCAAACAGATATTCTTTTGTGAACAATCCAGTGCGATTAAAAATTAACGGCGCTCCTGAAATTAAGAAAGTTGAAGTGCCAATACACCCTGACAGAGAAGAGAAAAGAGAGATTAAAGCAGGAAAGGAAATATTTATCTCTAAAGATGATTTTGACAATTTGAAAGGGCAGGAAATAAGACTTCTTCATTTATACAATATAAAATTAGGAAGAAAGGCAATCAAGAATATTGTTAAATCTGATTTTACTTCCGAAGAAGTCAAACAAGTCCCTAAAATAAACTGGGTATCTGTCGGAGTAAAGACAAACGTGCTTAAGCCCGACGGAACATGGATTGAAGGCATTGCAGATGAAGGCATTCGAGATTTAAAGCAAGGTACAATGATACAATTTGAGAGATTCGGCTTTTGCAGATTTCATTGTGTGAAAAAAAATAATTATGAGTTCTGGTTTGCACATAAGTAATTGAGTTTATTCAAAGTCCTCAATTTCGAGACGATTGGTTTTTGATGAAGACCGTTTTTACTCAAACTTTCTATGTCTCTTCGAGCGAAGAAAGATTTATAAACAAGAATAAGCTGTTAGATGTAGTATATTTTATATACAGCTAAAAGGAGGTTAAATATGATAATCAATCGAAAAGGATTGAGTGATGTTGTTACAACAGTTCTCATTATCCTACTTGTTATTGTTGCTATAGGCGCAATATGGGCGTTCGTGCAGAAGCCGTTTAAAACAACGGAGACGCAGTTCAACCGTTTTGATGCATGCGTAGATGTGGATATACAACCACAGAATTGTAGTATTGGCTCGACAAACTACGAAGTAATTGTTAAGACTAATAAGAAAGGAAATGTACAAGCTTTGAAAGTTCTATTTGAGAAATCTGATGGAACAGTTGAATCAGAAACAGCAGTAGGAACTATTCCAGAACAATATAATACTCAAAAGGTAACTGTTTTGAAGGCCAGCGTTACGACCACCAGTACTAATACTGTAAAGAAAGTAAGTATAATTCCAGTTGTGCAAGGCGAAGGAACTACATTTGACTGCGCTGAAACAGCAAGAATTACTTGCGCTTAACAATTTTTATTTTTATTTTTATTATATTTAACAGAGGGAAAATGAGAAAGATTAAAAATGAAAGAAATAGGAACAGATAAGAAGGGATTGAGTGATGTTGTTACAACAGTTCTCATTATCCTACTTGTTATTGTCGCTATAGGTGCAATATGGGCGTTCGTCAAGAAACCCATAGATACTACTACTCAACGAGTAAATGCAGAATCATTATGCTTAGAGAATCAAATAGAACCTATTGGATGCCAGAAAGGAAGCGATAACGCTCTTTCAGTTGTTTACAGATACACAAGAGGAAACACGGCTCTTTATTCTTCTATTACCGGCGTGCAGGCGCAGGTTCAAGGAGCGAGTGGGGCGGTCTCTATTCAATCTAATGAAAATCCGGAAATAGGCTCTTCAAAGACAATATTGCAATCATATGCCGATACACCGCAAAATGTTTTTCTAATCACTACTTATGAAACAGGAGCAGGAAAAACTCAAACCTGCCGTTCAGTAAGCATTTCATGCCAGGTCATAAGCATCCCTGCAAATGCCTCTTTTAGAACAGGTGGAAGCAATTCCCCCGTTATTCCACCACCTAACCCTAACAATCCTCCAAGTAGCGGCGCTCCTGGAAATCCTGGAGTTTCCATTAATGTGGCTTCTTCAAATGGTTTCATAGGTCCTACTACTTTGACTTTAACTTCGGCAATAACTTCAAATGGAGCGACAATTAATGCTGTTGAGTTTAGGAATGCAGCATCATCACAGCCTTTAACCAGATTAACATCTTCTCCATATACTTATCAATGGAATAATGTACATGTGGGAACTTACACTATAAGTGTAAAAGCAGATTATACTTACAATGGACAAACAACAAGCATTATTAATTCTACAGTTGTTACTATAAGACAAGCTCCAGCCGGTTCTGTCGTTGTAACAAGCCCTGCAGATGTCTCTAGCTATACTATCGGGCAATCCATACCTCTAAGCGTTTCTATAACAGGCATTAGCCCATTAACTCTTGATAAGGTATCTTATTTTGTAGACAGAATCAATGTTTTGAATGGAACAACCTATCCTTCTTATCCTCAAACCTGGAGACCAAGTGTTGCAGGAAACTATCATATTAGCGCTAAAGTTCACAACAAGAGCAATACTATAGTTGCACAATCTTATCCAGTAAGTGTTTCTGTTGCAAGCACAAATCCTCAAATTATAGATGTATATGCATGTGGGACTTTAGATAGAGAAGGAGCTACATACGTCTTAACTGGAGATATAGGAGCTGATATAAATTATGGAGCATGCCTTACTGTCTCTGCTGATAAAATAACTATCAAGGGCAATAATCATTACTTACAAGGTGGAGGTCTTGGTTCTCAAACTGGAACATTACCGGGAGTTCTTATAGGCAATGGAACAAGAACAGTCAGAAACATTAAGGTAGAAAATCTACGAGTATACAGCTTTGGAACGGGAATAAGACTTCTTGGAGCCGAAGAATCAACATTTTACAATGTAACGGTAAATAATAATAACATTAATGGCTTTGAAGTAATCGACAGCCATTTTAACTTGATACTTAACTCTACGACGCAAAATAACGGGCAATATGGCATTTACATACCATTTGATTCAGTCTTTAATACCATAAGGGGACAGCGCATAGGTGGAAATGGTCTTGGAGATTATTATGACTCTGACCAGTTAGATGACGGACAGACTACAAACGATAACGATATATAGAGTTTCTTATTGAAAAATTAAAAATACCATCATAGCAACAATCTATAGGATATAAGACCATTTGAAGCAATCAAAATATTAAGACTTAAATTTTCTTTACTGCTTGCTTCTTTTTAGGAGATTGTTTTTTGCCTAATTTTTCTTCCTTTATAAGCTCTTGTTTTTCAGCTTCTATTTTCTTTTCAAGCTCTTCTAATTTGTTAATCTCCTGTTTTACATCATCTTCTGAAAGAGATTGACCTTGTTCCTGCTTTGGCTGTGATTGCATAAGCTGTGCTGCCGGAACTTTCTTTAAATAGTCAAGAAGAGAAGCTTTTTCCATCTTAAGCACGCTCTTTGATGAATCTTCAATGCTTGCATGAATTATTCCCATTCCAGAAAGAAGGCAGTTCAAAGTCCATATTTTTTTTCCTTTTAAGTTCTGCAAAACTGCAATTATTTTGTGTATTTGTTCAGTTATGTTCCTGTTTTTCATCTCTTCCTCAAGTATCCCTTTAATTGCCTCAAGGTCTATGCTTGTCTTAATATCCAGTTTTTCAGGAGTTTTAGAATTCAATGTTGAAAGAAGCTGGACACTCACTTGCTTGTCTAATGTGAACTCCGCTATTTTCTTTTTTGAAGGCACGTAATAGTCTATTTTATGCGTGTTATTTCCGCTTTCAAAATCCAAGACGAAAAACCCCGCCATCATGTAAGCATCAGAGTTATCCTTTATGAATAAATGATATGGTTGAGAGTTACTTAATTTTTCTACATAAGGTGCAATTTTCATGTATCAATTAATAAATAGGAGTTTATAAGGTTTTGGCATTAAAAATTCTTGGTTTAGATAAAATATGAAATCCATCATATCATCCAAGGATTAACAGGGATAAGTATCTGTTATTACTTATTAGTTGCTAAAAAGAAAGGTTTAAATAGAGTCATTTATTCAAATTTTAATAAAATATAATGAAAATGATTAAAAGAAAAGTCTTAAGGGGATTGACGGCAACTAGTTTAGCTTTATTAGCCGTAACTATGCTTGGTTCTACAAATATTGTCTCAAAGAAAAAAGATATTTTAGATGGAGAACCTATACATGTAACGGCTTTTGACAATTCTGATAAAAGAGTGGATTATAGTATTCCTACATACAATTCTCTCAAACTGCCGCCTAATAATTGTGCCAGATATGTTACAATGGCGGCTCATGATGTTTTTGGTCTAAATTATATTCGTGGAAATGCATGGGATTTAAGATATGATAATAGGATAGTATCTTCTGTAGAAAAGGGAAATTTGGAGAGACTTGCTTCTGAAAAAACCATTCAGCCGGGCATGACTGTAGGAATATTTAATCCTTCAAGCAGATATCTAAAATCCCCTGATAAAAATGGAAATCAGAAAAAATATACCCATGTCGTTCTTTATTTGGGGAGAGATTCTCATGGAGAACCTTTATTAGCCCATCAATACGGGGTTCGTGTAAGAGTTGAAACTTATGGTTCTCTAAGAAAGAAAGGTCTGGAAGCAAGAGAAATTTTAGCACCTAAGAAGATAATTAACCCTTGAAGATAAATTTATCAATGATTAATTTTGCTTTTTCTCTTTTTTCTTGATGCTCTTTTAGGAAAGTATTTATTTTTTCTATGAGGATTGCTTTCAATTCTCCCGAAAGGAGCTTGCCTGACCTATAGTCTGTCTCTATTCTTGCTAGTTTTTTATCATCTGGTTCGAACATCATTTTAAGATATTGGAAAGAAATATCTATGTCTGGGTTTCCACCTAATTTTCTATGCTCTTCTAGTGTGTCTCTGCCTCCGGAAAAAGCATATTTGTTTATTTTACGTTTTACTTCTGATGGAGAGTCTGTTGTAAATATCGCCGCGTCTTTATTTGAAGAGGCAGCCATCTTTCCACCCATTCCGGTTAAAGGTGGGAGAAAGACATTATGCATTATAGCGGGCTTGTAATGGCCTATTTTTGGCATGACGTCCCTAGATATTCTAAAGTGGGGATCTTGATCAATTCCCAATGGAATTACACAGGGAATATTCTTTCCTTTTAGCACAGAAGGCAAAAATGCAAGAACTGCCTGCATGCTTGTATAAAAGATGCTCCCTATATTATTGCTTTCTGTAAATCCAAAACTTGATTTTACTGTTGAAAATGTAATCTTTTTGGCTACCCTGCATGCTTCCCTATAAAGCAGGTTTGCATGTTGAGTATCAATAATAAAGAAAGTCTTTTTAGTATTGAATCCTAGAGCTATGACATCAAGCATATCTTCATAAGTTGCTTCTTCAGTATCTTTAAGGGTCAATTCTGGCTTGTAAAGGAATTTTTCTTCATCAGGAAATTGGAACCACATCTCTGCGTCAAATTTATCCTGTAGCCATTTACACATAATCCAGGGCATTAAATGGCCTATATGAACTTTACTTCCTTTTGAAGAAGCCCTTCCCGTATAAATAAAGAATTTGTTGCCTTTTTCATACTCATCCAAGAGCCAGTTTAAGTCTCTGTGGGCAAAAAAAACTCTCCTTTTTAGCAATATATTGAGGTCTCCGGTATGTTTCTCTATTCTCTCAATTAATTTATCATTTATTCTTTCTACTCCAAATTCCTTAATGAGCTTTTCATAGTCCACTTCCCCCTTAACTTCATACGGCGTTACTTCATACTCTTTTTTCATGTTTTTTTATAGGGAACTGGATTTATAAAGATTAGTTATATCCTACATTTTTAGTCAAGTGGGCTTAGATAACTATAAAAATAAGTTTATCGGTTAGGTTACATAGGATTTAAAGAATTTGTAAAGTATGAATCAGAAAGCACTTTAAGAAAAGCTAGAGCATTTCTTAATAAAATAGGCAGTGAAATAGCTCGCAAAGGAGAACTTACAAGAGAACAGGAGGAAGAGTTACTTAAAAATGAGGATGTGGATGAAGATGATAAGCAGAAACTAAAGAGATTTGTTGGAATTAACAAAGAGACAAGAAAGAAACAGTTAAAAGAACTTCGACTTCGTCTCCATTAATTCCGATGTTAAATGCAATTCACAAATCGTGTTCCCTATTACGTTCGGGGCAAGAAAGACTTATTAATGCCTTTCTGTTGCTAATAGTAATGACAAGAAGAATATTAAACCGAATTCCAGATTGTTTGGACGATTTAACATCCAAATTATTTCCTCATCCAGAAATGTCAAAAGGAGAAGTAGTCTGCAACGTTTCTCCATTTACCTCTCAATACAATACTATTGCTATTAAATACGCAAAAATGCGAAGAGAAGGAGCAACATCCGAACAAATTAGAAATTATACTCTAACTCATCCGATAACTACAACAGAAGGGCAATGGAAAGCACCGTGTAGATTTCCAACATATGAAGAACATTTGGAGATTAATGCGCAAATTCTTAAGAGAAAGCATGCTTAATGTTCTTGCCAGTGACTAATTTCTAACACTCTTTATATCCATCAGATTTATATATCTATTTGATGTTTTGAAATGATGAAAAAGGTGATATGTTTACTGGCAGTCTTTATCATTCCGGTTTTATTGGCTAGTTTTACACACGCACTTATAACTCTGGAATCTCCAAGCGCAATATATAATTATGGAGATTCTCTTGATGTTAAAGCTTACCTTACAAGTGCTTCATCCAAACAAGACTTTCTAAGCATTCTTCTTTCTTGCAATGGCTCTGAGATTGAGATATATCGTTCTCCAGTTTATTTAAACGGCAACGAGGAGAAGAAAATTAACGTGCCTCTGATACTTGAAAACTCTATAATCTCAAATAATGCAGGTGAATGCTTTTTGAAAGCTTTTTATGGTGGAGAGCACGTACAGAGCAAGGAGTTTGAGATTAGCAGGGAAATAAATGTCGTACTTACTTTAAGCGAGATTATTGTCAATCCGGGTGAGAAGATATTCATTAAAGGGGAGGCTAAGAAGAAGAACAGCCAGCTTCTTGATGGATATATTGATATAAATATTGTAGAACTTAATTTAAGCGGAAAATACCCTGTAAACAAAGGGATATTTTCGGTTAATTTAACTCTGCCTTCTGATGCACGAGCAAGAGATTATCAAATATTGATAAGAGTTTATGAAGAAGACAGCGCAGGAAACGTTGCTAATGAAGGAAAGTCGTCCATTTCATTTACTGTGCCACAGATTGCCACATATTTAGACATTGCAGTGGGAAGCTCTTCATTAATTCCTCCAAATAAATTGGATTATACTCCCCTCCTATATGACCAAAGCATAGAGCTTATTCAGCATGTAAATATTATTGTTAATTTATTTGACCCTTTTGGAAACTCACTCTCTCAAAATTTGATAGAATCCGGAGTTGTTCGAAGTGAGGACATTATATTTAACGCCACGCCTGGAGAATGGATAATTGAGGCTAAGCAGGGCAATCTTAGAGCAGAAAAGAAGATTTATATAAATGAAGTTGAGAATGCAACATTTTCGTTGCAGGATGGCACCTTAACGGTTATAAACATTGGCAATGTTCCTTATGAAAACGTTTTAGAGATAACCATTGGTTCTGTAATTGAAGTCACAAATGTTTATGTTCCTGTCAGTAAGTCCAAGAAATTTAATTTAAAAGCTCCTGATGGCTCGTACACGGTAAGCTTAAGCGAAGGAAGCACATCCTATGACTTAGGAAATGTTTTTTTAACGGGAAGGGCAGTCAAAGTCAGCGATTCTGATTCTTACCTTTCAGATGGGGTTTCACCATGGGTACTCTGGATATTTATTTTTATAGGGCTTATTTTTATAGCATTATACTTTTACATCAAAGTTGTCCGCCGACCATATTGGGGACATACACCGGAATCGCATAACTCAAACAGGGCAGTACCTTCTCGCATTGCAGCCATGAAAACAGAAGGCAATAATTTAAACGATGATTCAGGAAAGCGCGAAGCAACAATAATATCCTTACACTTGAGAAATCTTGCACAGCTTGAGTCTGTTCGCGATAGTAATGCTCTTGGTTTAATTTCTTCTCTAACAGGCGATATTGCAGGAAACAAGACTTCTGTTTATCATCAAGGTTCAGACAGAATAATAATATTGACTGAAAAGGAGAATAATGAAATATCAGCCATAGAGAAAGCCCACGATATCTACCAGAAGCTTGAAGAATATAACAAGAAACATGCTTTAAAGATTAATTATGGGATAGGAATTAACAAGGGCACGATTATAGTTGAGCAGAGCGGAGATAAATCAAGATATACAGCCATAGGAACTACTATTGTAGGAGCTAAGAAACTCGCTGAAAAAGCTCAATCCTGCATTTACTTTAGCGAGGACATACACAAATACAGTATAGGCAAAGTCAAGAGTGAAAAAGCAGGCGAGAAATATTGGAAGTTATTAAGTATACAGAGAAGGGGACAACACTCAGAATTTATAGATAAGTTTATGCGAAGGCAGGGTTAGCACAGTCTTCATTTTTTATTTCTTCTGCAAAATTTCTAAATTTATTCTGAATTAAAGGCATTACCTTACAGAGAGTATTCTCATCTAGGTAATATCCCTCATGTCCAATTTCTCCTTCAAATAAGGATAGAAGATGCTCTGTTGCTTTAGGCGCAAGCGAATAGGCTTCTGCAAGGTTTTTTATGTGTGCTTTGCAACAATGAGGGCATATTCCGTCCATCATATTCCTCTTTTTTATTTCTACGATTGAATTGCGCTCTATAAAGCTGGCTATCTCGGAGCAAAGTGGGCTTGGAAGAAGTATTCCTCTTGATAAGGCAGCTATCTGATGATTTTTAAGCTCTTTAATTATGCTTTTTCTGGTTTCATCTGAGTTTTTTATTGTTTTTTTCATGCTTTTTTTATTTAGTCTTTTTTTTATCATGGTGTTATGCAAGAACCGGGAGTTTATATCTGGTTACTTGCTGTAAGAAATAAATGTAGTGACACAGAGATTGAACTCTACATTTTCCTTCACGGTCATTTGTCGAATCCACCTCTTGTTCATCATATTATTTGCAAGACGGCACTATTTAAATATGTTGCGGTGCTTATTGAGGCACGAAGAAATATGGATAATTTATTAAATGGTTTTATTCTTTTTAATTTATGAAAAGCAAATGCATTTATTTAGATAATGCTTCAACTAAGAAGATTTATCCGGAAGTCATAAAGGTAATGCAAAATCACATGCTTAATATTGATGGCAATCCGGGATCGGTTCATAAGTTGGGAGAGGAAGCGCGGAATGCTTTAGATTCTGCCAGAAAATCAATAGCTGACAATATTAGAGCCAAAGCCTGGGAAATAATATTCACTTCTGGAGCAACAGAATCAAATAATTTAGCACTTAAAGGTTTAGCAGAAAGGTATAATGACCGGAAGAAGATTATAATAAGCTCAATAGAGCACTCTTCAATTTATGAATGCTGTCAGGAATTAAAAAATAAGGGATATGATATTATAGAAGTGCCGGTAAATGAAAAAGGATATTTGAATATTAGTTATCTTGAGAATATTATGGATAAAAATACTTTGCTGGTTTCAGTAATTTATGGAAATAATGAGTTTGGGACAATTCAGGATATAGGCAGAATTGGGAAGATTTGCAGAGATAGACGTGTGTTTTTTCATACCGACGCTGTTCAGAGTCTGGGTAACGAGAAAATAGATGTAATGGCGATGAATATTGATTTGTTAAGTGCAAGCGCCCATAAATTAGGAGGGCCAAAAGGTATTGGATTTCTTTATTTGAGAGAAGGAATAGATATAATTCCTATTATTCAAGGTGGTGGGCAGGAGAAAGGCAGACGAAGTGGAACAGAAAATGTTGCGGGCGCGGTGGGATTTGCCAAAGCTTTAGAAATTAGCGTAGGGATAAATAAGAAAAAAGTAATAGAATTAAGAGAATACTTCATTAAAAAATTGGAGAATATGAATGGTAAGATAAACGGTTCAAGAGAAAATAGATTATTTAACAATGTTAATGTTTCTTTCCCCGGTTTAAAAGCAGAGAACTTACTTATTGTGTTGTCGGAAAGAGGAGTTATGTGTTCTACGAGAAGCGCGTGCAGTGAAAAAGGCAAGAAATACAATAGAATACTTTCGGCCATAGGACTAGACGAGAAGGATATAAATGGAACACTTAGATTCAGCTTATCAGAATACACGAAAAGAAAAGATATTGATTATACATTAAGTATAATCTCTGATTATTTGATAATTAATAAGAATTTTTAATGAATAATTCAATCCCGCTAGGTTTAAATATAGATAATTCCCTAACAAAGTGCTGCAATTAAGAGAATTATCTATATGAGAAATTCTGTTATATGAAAGGAAATTAATTAGAGCATTTTTTGTACAGAATCTCCCATAGTAGGTATATTGAATACATGCGCACAAAATTGAGGTATAATGAATTATAAAGAATCGGTCCATACTCCTATATATGTAGGACTTGAATTAAGCAATTCAGGAATCACTTCTCTCTTTTTTCTAAGAGGGTTAAAGAGGAAAAGTGGAAAATCCTATGTAATGCTTGAAAATATAGCTGGAAGCAGGGAGACGGAGCTGCTTATAGAACCTGATTGGGTAATAATAAGAGAAAACAGAGACGGAGTTAAAGTGGATTATCATGGAGCCAAACTGGGAGATTTATATCGTGGAGAAGTATCATGTGTGAAGCACGGAAGAAACTTTGGAAATTTCATTTTAGGAAGATACCCCAATTCGCATCTTATAAGAGCTTATGTTGAATCTATTAGCGGGAAATAGTTTCAGAATGACAATTTGCAACTTTATAGTCATCAATAAAGTATATTAAGATAAAGCATTTTTTAGGTTGTGCAATGCTTGGAAAAATAAGAAAAGCTCCTGAAATAGAATGGGATAATCCTAAACAATGGATTAATAGCAAGCCCCTGAATTTAAGTGATTTAAAAGGAAAGGTAATTTTAATAGACTTTTGGACTTATACTTGCATAAATTGTGTACGTACTTTCCCCGCCTTAAAACTGATTTGGGACAAGTATAAGAATAAGAGATTTGTTCTTTTTGGAGTGCATACTCCAGAGTTCGAGTTTGAAAAGGAGATAGGAAATGTAAAATACGCCGTTAAGAAATATGGTCTTTCTTGGCCAATATTGAATGATCCAAAGCGCATTAATTGGGAGAATTATGGCAATTCTTATTGGCCCAGAGCAGCATTGATAAATTCAGAAGGCAAGATAATATTCGAGCATATAGGAGAATCAGGATACAAAGAGATTGATGAGAAAATTGCAGGCGAACTCGTCAGATTGCGTGACTTTCCATCTGATAGCGATATAATTTTAGAAAAACAAAGGGAATATTCTCCAAGAATATCTCATGAGACTTATGCTGGAAGTTTGAGAAATGGAGAAATTACTGGAAAGGTATGCTCTTTGAATGGAAGTTGCGATAAATATGTAGATTCTGGCAGCTATAAATCCGGAGAGATTTACCTCAATGGAGAATGGCATCAAGGAAAAGAATATGCAGAATATCTTGGCAAGGATAGTTCAGGATGGATTGCATATCTCTATAATGCTAAAGAAGTTAATGTTGTCTTGAGCGGCGCTGGCAGAGCAGAAGTAACTTTGAATGAGATTCCTCTGAAAAAATCAAACGCAGGAGAAGACATTATTTTTAATGATGGAAAGAGCTTTGTAAACATAACTGGGGGAGATATGTACAGGGTTATCAGCCATCCTAACGTACAGAGCGGAGTATTAAAGATAAAATCATTTCCCGAGATGAAGTTTTTTGCCTATACATTTGGATAGTTCATATTGCTTCTAGACTTTCTTCGCTAAACGGAGCATAAGCAATTATTTCTCCGCTATCACTTATAATCTCTACATGATATTGTCCATTTGGCAGGATAATATTTATTTTTCCCTTCATTCCTTTTACAATAGGCACTTCTTTGAAATTTGGGTCGTCTTCGTTATGATATTCTACATATTCCGGATCAGGAGGTGTAATGATTTTTACTATTTGATGGCGTTTGAAGTTTGTTTGCATGAGATTTATTTCCTCTTTTTTGATTTTCGCTTTACAGATTTATCGGAAAGAGACATCTTTGAAAATAGAAAGATGTAAAGTATCTCCAATATGCCTAGGGTGTTGATAAGAAAGAAAGATAAGAACCATAAAATATGGTTTTTACGCGCCGATATCCACCAAGCAACCCCTTTCCAAGCAAGAGACCAGACAATAATTACAGCAATAAGCCATATTGGAATGCCTGTTTGAGACGCAATTATTTCTAGAGTTTGTGGCATTTAATTTTAAGCAGCATTCAATATATAAACATAACGTGAGAAAAGTATTTAGAATAAAAATCCTAATCGCGGCAATATAAGGAGTATTTTGGCGCTTCCGGCGCTACGGTGCTAAATAGGTGCTAAATAACCGACGAAGCGGCCATTAATTTCATGGTCGAGAATTTTCCTGAAGCCAATTTCTGACTTGAAGTCAAGCCTGCCGACGCAGAACGCCATTAATTTTGGATTTATATAATACTCATCACGAGGATTATAATTAAGATAAACACCCATATTAGTCTCTTGTTTTGTTTGTATTTTTACCCAATTAGCATACTCTTTAAGTAATGTTCGATCTTCCGCAAATTCTTTATCAACTTCATCAGGATGTCTTGCCAAAATTCTCCAAACCTTGCTTTCAAGAATTTCCTTTTGTGTTAAATGTTTTTCTAAGACCTCCAAAGCCGGTAAACCTGATCTAACCATAATTCCAGGAAGTGAATCATAAAAACTATTTGGATTGAATTCATAATCTGGGGCTAGTTTTGCATTTGGATTTATAAATTCCAGAGCTTTTCTTCCTTCCTCTGTTACCCTTCCATTCTTATCAACAGTTAAAATAAATTTAGGATTTCCGTTAGGATTTCCGCTTCTTGTTCTTGAGTCATAAAAAATTAAGTCAGGAACATCAAGATAACTTAACAAATCTGGAAATTCATGAGCATGAGCAATTCTTTCTTTCATAAATCTTGCAGCAGTCCAAGGAGATCTTCCTTCTCCAAGCAACAAAGACATCTGTTCAAGATATTTGCCTTGAAACGGCTTATCTTGCTCCACCATTATCTTAGTTTTATTATTGCTGTATTGCATGCTTTCTTAAGAAATTTAGAGTTTATAAAATTTTTTATTGTTTATCATTTATTAATTACAACAGTCTTATTTATAAACTATAAGTATAAAGAATAGATGATAAGCTTTTTAGCTTATTTATTATTCTTCCCACGGCGGTGCTTTAAACTTATAAATCGGGCTTAAATTGATTTTACTACTTTTAAAGCAATAACATGTTATCACCTTGATATATCGTCGAGAAAAACTATGTCACAGAAATATTTATATATCCATTTGTTGTGAAGTCAGTATATCACAATAGATTGTGAAGGTAATCATACTAAACACAAGATATTGTGTCATATTCCATGTATTGTCCATACTGCTTAAACACCGAAACAAGAGTAATAGATAAGCGGGATGTTGCAGGCATTACAAAAAGAAGGCGTGAGTGCTTAAAATGCTTAAGGCGTTTCAATACAATGGAACAGCCTGAACAAATCACGCTAAGAGTAGTTAAAAAAGATGGCAGGCATGAAGGGTTTGACAGGGAGAAGCTAAGGCGAGGCATATTAAGGGCCTGTGAAAAAAGACCGGTAAATACGGAGACTATAGAAAGCATGATACATAGAATAGAAGACAAGGCGCGCAAACAAGGAAAAGAGATAAGCAGTTTTCTTTTAGGTGAGCTAGTGGCAAAAGAATTAAAGAAAGTTGATAAAGTTGCATATATAAGGTTTGCTTCTGTTTACAGAGAATTTACAGACATATCAGATTTCAAGAATGAAATAAGAGGGTTGGTGAAGAAATGACTCCAGAAATGATTCAAGAACTTGAGATGGGTAAAATGAAATTAAGGAGATTCTTCAGTTATGATGGGAAAAACCCATTTCAATATGATATTTATGGCAATCCTATAAATTGGCTCTCTGAAGAGGTCAAAGTTACAGATGATTTAGGCAAAGTCATTTTTGTTCAGCCAAATGTTCGTAGGCCGGATTTTTGGAGTCCTTTAGCCATTAAAGTTGTAGCCAGCAAGTATTTCTGGGGAGATATGGCAAAAGGTGAGCGTGAAGACAGCATTGAGAAACTTGTAGGAAGAGTCGCTAGATTTATAGAAAGGCAGGCAATTAAACAGAAATACTTTGATCCTTCACAAAGTGCAATTTTGCGAGATGAGATATCTTCAATCTGTCTTAGTCAATTATGCGTCTTTAATTCTCCTGTATGGTTTAATGCCGGCATTCATGACTATAATATTCAAGCTGGAGGAGTCAGTTCATGGAAATGGGATTCAGAAACTGATAAAATTGTAAGAGCTGAAAAAACAGATGACAGGCCACAGTGTTCGGCTTGTTTTATCCAGAGCATAGAAGATAATATGGAATCTATAATGTCTGTTCAGGTTGCAGAAGCGAATTTATTTAAGGCTGGCTCTGGTACTGGCACAAATCGTTCTCCATTACGCAGTTCAAAAGAGCGCGTAACTGGAGGAGGCAGAGCTTCCGGACCACTTAGTTTTATGAGGGGATATGACTCTTATGCCGCAGTCATAAAGTCTGGAGGAAAAACACGCAGGGCTGCAAAGATGGAGATTCTTAATGTAGACCATCCAGATATAATTGATTTTATAGAAGCTAAACAGAAGGAAGAGAAGAAAGCATGGGCTTTGATAGAACAAGGATATTCAGGAGGGCTAAATGGAGAAGCTTATTCAAGTATTTTCTTCCAAAATTCTAATATGTCTGTTAGAGCGCAGGATTTGTTTATGGAGAGAGTTAAGAGCAATGGAGAGTGGCAGACCAAGTATGTTACTAATGGCCAGACATGTGAAACTTTAAAAGCAAAAGACACGCTTATTAAAATTGCAGAAGGAACATGGATTTGCGGAGATCCGGGAATGCAGTTTGACACAACAATAAATAAATGGCACACATGTAAAAATAGCGGAAGAATAAACGCAAGCAATCCATGTAGCGAATATATGTTTTTAGATGATAGTGCATGCAATTTATCTTCTATAAACATGATGAAATTTAGAACAGATGATGGAATGTTTGATGTAGAGAAGTTTAAGAATGTTGTAAGAAACTTCAGCATAGCTATGGACTTGCTTGTAGATGGAAGCAGTTATCCTACGGAAAAGATTGCCAGAAATTCCAGAGATTATAGGCCTCTTGGATTGGGATATGCCAATCTTGGAGCTTTGCTTATGAGTTATGGGCTTCCTTATGATTCTGAATCTGGAAGAGCTGTTGCAGCAGCTTTATCAGCTATAATGTGCGGGGAGGCATATAAAACCTCTGCTGAAGTAGCAAGCCTCGTAGGACCATTTCCAGCTTTTATGAAAAACAGAGAGCCAATGCTTGATGTCATGAGAATGCATAGAGATGCCGTGAAGAAAATAGACGTTAATGCTATTCCTTCACATTTAAGGTATTTAGTTAATGATGCTTGGGACGCATGGAGCGATGCAGTTATTCTCGGAGAACGTTTCGGATACAGGAATTCTCAAATGACAGTTATAGCCCCGACAGGTACGATAGCTTTTATGATGGACTGTGACACTACAGGTATTGAACCAGATATAGCACTTGTAAAATATAAAGTTCTTTCTGGAGGGGGAATGTTAAAAATTGTCAATAGAAGTGTACCTCTTGCTCTTAGAACACTAGGGTATAATGAAAGTCAGATTAACGATATCATAAATTATATAGATAAAAATGACACTATTGAGGGTGCACCCCACTTCATGGAACAACATCTTGCTATTTTTGATTGCGCATTTAAACCTGCAAAAGGAACACGTTCTATAAGTTATAAGGGGCACATTATGATGATGGCAGTAGTGCAGCCCTTTGTTTCTGGAGCTATAAGCAAGACAATAAATATGCCTGAAAGTTCAACTGCCGAAGAAATAGCAGATGCATATCTATTTTCATGGGAACAAGGCTTGAAAGCAGTGGCTATTTATCGTGAGAACAGCAAGCGCAGTCAGCCTTTGAACACGCAAAAGACTGAAGGCGAGATGATAAAAAAGAAGATAGTTGAAAAGATTATTTTAGGAGAGAGAAAACGCATGCCTCAAACAAGAAGAGCAATTACTCATAAGTTTGAGATTGGAGGACACGAAGGATATCTTACTGTTGGATTATATGACGATAATAAGCCGGGGGAGATTTTTATTACAATGCACAAGCAAGGTTCAACTGTAAGAGGACTTATTGATGCATGGGCTACTTCCACTTCTCTAAACTTGCAGTATGGAGTTCCAGTCACTGAATATTTCAGGAAATTCAGGCATCAAAAGTTTGAGCCGTCAGGATTTGTAAAGAATATAGGTGGGGGAGAACTAGATAACAAATTAAATGCAATACGCACGGCATCTTCAATAGTTGATTATGTTGCTCAATTCATGATTAATAATTTCGGTGAGGGAGCCGGAAAGCCGGAAGTTGAAATTCATGTCTTGAATCCAGATGAAGAAAGCGAACAGCAAAATCTTATAGATATAAAAGAAGAGCAGAAGTTTATTACTGATTTTGGCAATGAGGGTCTTATCTGCCCGCATTGTGGAGGTCCGGCAAAAAGAATGGGCAACTGTGCAATTTATTGCACATCTTGCAAGCAGACAACCAGGTCGGGATGCGGAGAGTAATTACAGAGAACTGCATATTTATAGCTCACTAAGAGGCAGTTATCCATATCTCTTTAAACTCCCGGTTTTTTTCTTCTCTCAAATTTCTTCAAGTCAGGTTCAAATGTGTAAGGTGCAAGAATACCAATTAAATTAGCACCATCATATACTACTGTAAGGGGCTTATTTAATATATCTTCGTTCTCAAAGACTAAAAATCTTCTTCTTAATTCTTCATAATCTTTCTTTTTGAGAACTATAGCCATTTTCTTTTTCAAGTATTTCAGGATTATATCCTCTAAAAAAAAGACAATCTTATATATTTAACGCTTTTATAATTAATACAATAAGGATTTTTTAATCTGTTTTTATCAAAGGAACGAAGTTAAAGCCCTTAAACTCTTTTTTATCAATCTTGCCTTTGCTTTTCTTGAAATAAATCAAATTTTCTTTTATAGGAGCGAGCATGATTCCATCTTCTTTCAGCTGGTCAAGTATATTATAAATTGAGGTTATGTCTTGAGCGAAAGCACTTATCAGTATTCGGTCGAATGGTTCGTATTCAGGAAGGCCACGATAGCCGTCGCGTCTTACAATATGTACCCATGGTAAATTATCCAGACGCTGTTTTGCTTTAATAGCCAGAGATTCATTTATTTCTAAACCATAAATCTCGCCTTCTTTGATTATAGATGCCATGAGAGCGAGAACATAACCTGAACCAGATCCAATTTCAAGAATTTTCTGCCCTTTTTTCAGTTCAAGATGCTCCAATATAAATGCAATTTCAGAAGGCTTTGATATCTTGCTTCCTTCGCCCAATGGCAGAGAGATGTCTTCATAAGCATAGTTTTTTACATGTTCCGGAACAAATTCCTGCCTGTTGACTTTTTCAAAACCGTCAATTATCTCCTGGTTAAATCCCTTTGCTTTGAGATGCTCCAAGAGAGCTTCTTTCTGCATATTATAATATATCCTTTTAAGTATTAATGCTTATCTATTTTTGAAGTAATACTCTTTTAGAGTACTCCATAATGTTTATAAGCGATGTTTAAGAAAAAACATGATGAAAGAAAATATCAAATTTTTAGATTCAAAGAATTTTGATTCTTTTATCCGCAAGGGAAATTCAGTTGTAGATTTCTGGGCAGAATGGTGCGGGCCCTGCAAGATAATGGCTCCTCACTTTGAAGCAGCCGCAAAAGAGCTTTCTGGAAAGGTTGGATTTGGAAAGGTTGATGTTGAAAGCGAGCAGGAGCTTGCCGAGCGTTTTCAAATAATGAGTATACCCACTACAATTTTCTTCAAAGATGGTGAGATGGTTGAAAGAATTGTTGGGGCCGTGCCCAAAGATAATTTAATGAAGATAATAAAAGAAAGCTTTTAATTATAGCCGTCTGGAAAGAACTCTTCTTTTTTAGGTTCTCTGCTTTCTAATCTTGTATGTACTCCTATATTTCCTATTCTAGTAGCAATACCTTCTGTTATTTTCTGCAGGTTTTTAAGGTTATTATCTCCATAAACGTCTAAAATCCATATTTTGTCCTCTTTTGCTTCCAAACTAGGGTTATTAAGGTATAAATTTGCTACATAATCTCTTTCTAATTTAGAAATTGGGATAATTCCTAGAAATTTACGAGTTCTCTGTATTTCGGGACCTAGTATCCCGATAGCGTCTTTTTCAGGAGCATAAACTCTCATCCCATAAGATGTGGCTATTTCGTAACCTTCTCGCTTAAGCTCTTCAGCTACATATGCAGGGATATTTCCATGTATGAATCCATCTTTAAACTCTACTATGTCGCCTAAACTTGCCATGAATTATATTATTTTGTCAGGTTTATAAATCTTTCTATTTTACGACTTGATAGTAAATACAGATTATAGAAGAAAGAAATTTATTTTACCCGACGAAACGATAGATATTTAACGTCGATATTCTTAATAAAGCAATGAATCCGAAGCTAGTAAGAGACAGAATTCCAAACTTAATACGCAGTGAGGGAAAACTGCCGGTAGTGCATTATTCAGATGACGATGAATATGCCGATTGTTTACGCGAGAAGCTAAGCGAAGAAGTTGATGAATACTTAAGCAGTGAGAAAGAGGAGGAATTAGCTGATATCCTTGAAGTGATAGATGCTATATGTGACTATAAGCACATTGATAAACACTCTTTGCAGGAGCTTAAGGAAAGAAAAGCGCAGGAAAAGGGCTCTTTTATTAAGCGGGTAGTTTTGGACAATATTGAAGAACCGGCCCAGAAATTATAAAATTAATTACTTAAAATTAATGAAAATTTCTGGTATAAATATTTAAACTTCTTTGAAGATAGTAAATTATGCAGTATATAGAAGAAAGTTATCAAAAGAGAATACAAAGAAACGGACTAGATATTCTATGCCGCAATAGTGGATTTGAATTTACTAATCTATTCTTTCCTTACACTTCAGGAGAGATAGGCAACTATTATGTGCAGAGCGCTGTGGTGATGAGAGAAGGCAATGATTTTGATAAATCTGTTAAATTAATGAGGGATTTGATTACTATAGCAAAAAATGAGAATAATAGCGAGATAGAGATTATAACTGGTGGAGAGACGAGGGATTTGATATTTTCTATGCCTGTCGCTGCTCTTATGAAAAAACCTTGCGCCATGATATATAAAAGTGGCGAATGTGTCGGGGCTTCTCTGGTTGGCAGAACTGCAACCCATGTTGCAGATTTAAACAATGAAGGCTATTCTTTAGAGAATTATTGGCTGCCTATAATAAGAAAAAACGGAGGAGATATGAGAGAGGTGTTCTTTTTTGTTGATAGATTGGAGGATGGAGCTAAAGTAGTTGATTCCCTAAATATTAGAGGACACGCTGCAGTGCCTTTAAACGTAGATGCTTGGGAGTATTTGCAGAAAAAAGAAGTTATATCGGGAGAAATATATCTATCTCTGCAGGAAAGATTGGAAGATAAAACTCAATGGGCACACCGAATGCTTAAATCTGATAAAGGTTTAAATGAGCTTAAGAGAATTCTGCTTGATTCAAGGACAATTCATAAGGGTATAAAAATTATTAATGCAGGCTATCCTGAATTGCGTGAAGAGCTTGTTGATAGACTTAGTAAAATTGGACTGCATATTGGCGAAATATGATAAAATATTGAAAATACTTCTTTACAAAAACGTTTAAATAACGTATCTGTGTCAGAGATTTATGGCTCCGTAGCTCAGCCCGGTTAGAGTACTGGACTTTTAAATCAGAATTTGAAGCAATCCAGGTGTCGCGGGTTCAAATCCCGTCGGGGCCATAACACTTTTTATCCCAAAAAGAGGAGAAGACTCTATAGGCTTATAAAAAATGCTTGAAAAGGGAATTTATTTATATATAAATAGCCTTACATTTAATAATTAATTATTAGAATAGTTAAGTTTATATATTAGTTACTATACATTTAATTATGAAAAATACAAAATATATGAAACTGGCACAGAAGATTGAAGGAAGATGGACATTAGATAGCTTCAGCAGGGAGCTTGGCATTAGCAGGGAAAAGGCAATTTATGTTATACACAGACTCAGAAAGCTCGGGTATGTAAAGACATATTATGGGAGGAATAAAATGAGGATTTATTATATCTATCTTAGAAACCAATCCAAAAAGAAAAGCTATACTGATGCAATAAATGAAGTTTCCCCGATAAAATTGGCTGAGTGGAGCCCAGATTATGTTTATGGGAGAAAGATAAAATATGAAGAGGTGCTTGTATATGCACTAAAAAAAAGAGATGTAAGATATACTATTGCTGCCCTTGCGCTATTTCGGCACATAAAAGATTGGAGCTATTTATATGCCCTTGCAAAAAAAGAAGGAGTTGTTCGTGAAATAGCTGCCCTTTATGATATAGCCAGGCTATTTCTGAAAAAATTAAGGAAAATGCCTGCTCGCTTTTACAATCTTGCCTTGAAAGACAGAGGAAGTTTTGAATATATAATAGATAAATTATCTTCTGATGATTTTAAGAGCATAGAAAAAAAATGGAAAGTTTATATTCCTCTTAATGCATCAGATCTTAGCGAATATAAAAGGGGTGCAAAATCATAAACATACGAGAACAGGAGGATATATTCATTGCTATCGGCAGGGAACTTACTAGAAAAATAACTGCCTATGCAATTGGAGGAACTGCCTTAATGCTGCGAGGAATAAAGGCTGCGACACTTGATGTAGATATCGTCCTTGAAAATGAAAAGGATAGGGAATATCTCATAGAGACAATGAAGAAGTTAGGTTATAGAGATCTAGACTATAGACTTGCCTATATTGAGAAGAAAGACGGGACTCCAAAAATGCTTCAGGGGGAAAAAGTCAGATTTGATTTTTTCTTACATAAAGTAATTACTTCAGATTTTTCAGAGAAAATGAAGAAAAGAGCTGACGAAACACATGAATTTGAAAATCTTATCCTGAAAGCAGCCCATCCAACGGACATAGCCATAATGAAGAGTGCCACTGACAGGGAAAAAGATGATCATGATATTATTCTTATTTGCGATAAAAAGATGCTTGACTGGAATATCATGCTTTATGAAATAGAAGAACAATTCAGGCTGGGCAATGAAAGGGCTATTTTTGATCTTGGATACAAACTGGAAAAACTAACCAACATAAAAGCAATCATAGTTCCAAAAGAGATTCTAGACAGAATTGTCGAGTTTCACAACAATAATGTTGAAGAAAGGGAAAAGAAGCGATAGAGATTTGCCTAATCTTTTAAGATTCTACAAAATAATATTGTACTGGTAGCCACCATCTACCTGTTTCCCTATCTAATCCCGGCAATCCTTTCATGAAAGCATTACCCTCGGCATTCCTTTTCAAACTATATGCCGGGTTTTGGTCAAGAAAACTTTAGGATTTGCATTTTAAATTGCATCCAATCTATAGTTGAAGCTGAAATATATAAAAGCTAACATGCCAGAGAGGTCTAGAGGGCTTATGAGTCATAATATTTTTTTGTACTGAGAAAAATTCAGATTTTATGCTGATGATTGCTTACGATAAGAAAATAACTTCCCGCATAAGAATGTAAGGATTACAGAGAATTCTGTACCGAACATGATGCAATCAACAGAATTTTCCTTCCAGCGAATTCTGCCGCAGAATGATAAAATTATTAGAATTCTCTGTGTCACTATAAAGCTTATAAAGTTTGAATTTTAATATTTTTGATGTTTTGGTTAGAGCGCGGCAATCCAGATAATCTTGAAGGAAAGGTTCTTATTTATTCAAGATTCATAGGAGATATAGAAGAGCTTGAGTCTCTTGTTTCCCATGAATCGCCTTCTTTGGCCAAGAGTATTGCAATTTGCGCACTTAATTCTAAATTAGATGATCCTATTTTAGCAGTTGAAGCATGCCATCATTCTGATGTGGGTTGTATATTTGAATACGAGAGAGGAAAGATTATAAAGCCCGTTAAGAGCATCATGGCTAAGATCATAAATACTTCTATAAATTCTCAAGATGAAATAGAAGAATATCCTGGAGACGTTATCTTTACTGGAGAATACTTTAAAGTTGGCCCAGGTATAAAATCTCTTGAATTAGGCGTTATGGCTTATTTTAATTGTTATTGCGACAATCTTTATGAGGGAGATGATAAAAACTTAATTAGAGAAAATGCTCCTTTTGTAAAAAATGATATTACTTATGAGAATATTCCAAGCCGCAATCTTTATGATTATGTTCTTAAAAAATTCACTCTTCCATTATTAGAAGCTAAAAAGAGTGGGAGGAAGGAAGCTTTTGACAGAATATCTAAAGAGCTTATCTATTTTACACGTAACCGCTCAACTTCGTATGCGGCATCTGCTCTTGTTAATGTTTTATCAAATGATAAATATTCTGGAAAGCATATGAAAATAGCCGAACTCATTACCAAACAGATTGGAGCAATAGCGGAAGACAATTATGAACAAGCACATATAATAAAAACTCAAATTGATGCAATAAACGGGCGGGCTTCAGTTTAGAAAATTAAAGAAATGCTCTCCTTGACAGCCGTTAAAAACTTAAATTCTGTGGAATTGGACAAAAATTAGCCACTTACCACTATAAAGCTTATAAAGTTTGAATGCTTATGAAATTAAGAAATGTGAAAAGAAATCTTAATCAGCTGTTGCTAACTGCCAGAGGTTTTTAGAAACATTTAAAAAGCCACTTTCTTACTTTATTATTAATCCAGGATTATTTTCCTTGCTGTCGCTATGCACATATTACAGCCCAAGCACATAAAATTGAAGCCAGATGAAATTAAGGCATTGCTCGATTCAATGAATGTCTCAGTTTCTCAATTGCCAAAAATAAAGCATGTGGATCCAGCTGTTCCTGAAGGCAGTGTACCCGGAGATTTACTCAAAATAGAGAGAAAAGAGGAGGACAAAACCTTGACATATTACAGGGTAGTTGCATAATGGCGCATAAACATGACATATTAATTAAGAAATACTTGGAACAGCATTCACTTGTAGAATCAAACATACTTTCTTTTAATGACTTTATAGGTCATAAAATACCTCAAATTATAAGCGAGATAAACGAGACTATAAACAATGAAGAAATAGAGATTAGGCTTGGAAGAGTAAGAATTGAGAAACCTAATATCGTTGAGGCTGATGGAAGCACTAGTATCGTTATACCTTCAGTTGCAAGATTAAGAAATCTTACATATTCTGCACCTGTATTTCTTGAATTAACAGTTAAATACGAAGGTCAGACAGACAGTTCAGAAGTCGAAATAGGTAGAATACCTATAATGGTCAGAAGTGCCGGATGCACTACCTCTGGAATGAACCGTGATGAATTAAGAGCTAATTTTATGGATCCTCTTGACCCTGGAGGTTATTTCATAATAAATGGAAATGAGAGAGTAATGGTAATGTCGGAGGATCTTGCGGCTAATCAACCTTTCATTGAAGAAGGAAGATTAGGATTAACTTTAAGATTGTTTTCACAGAGAGGAGCATATCGTATTCCTACCACTATTTCTGAAACGGGGGAAGGAATTATTGAATTAAGTTTTAGCAGGCTTAAAAATATCCCACTTATACCAATAATCAAAGCTTTAGGAATGACAAAGGAATCTGATATAGCCAGCGCAATAGGTTTTGAAAACGATGGATTAATTGTTAATTTGTACGAGTATGCACAAATACAAAGTAGTGAAGATGCTCTTTTGTTCATATCCGAAAAGGCAGGAATACAAGGCACAAAGAAAGAGATACTTGACAGAATAAAAGATAGGATAGACTCCTTTCTCCTTCCGCATATAGGAACTGGAAAAGCAGCTAGATCGGAAAAAGCAGTTACTCTCTGCAGATTGATAAATATTTATATGCACGCTAAAGAAAACAAATCTTTGCGAACAGACAAAGACCATTATGCGAATAAGAGGATAAAACTTTCCGGAGATTTAATGTCGGATCTTTTTAGAGTCAATATTGGAATATTAATAAGAGATATACAATATTCATTGCAAAAAATAGCTAAAAGAAAGAAGTTTTATTCTCTTAAGACTATAGCCAAATCAACTTTATTTACTCACAGAATAGAGAGTGCAATTGCAACTGGAAGCTGGATTGGAGAACGTTCGGGAGTTACCCAAAACATGGACAAAACTAATTATCTCGCAATGCTTTCTCAATTACAGCGTGTTTCAAGCATGCTTCCTGGAGAGCAGGAAAACTTTATGGCAAGAACTCTTCATCCTACCCATTATGGAAGATTTTGTCCGACAGAGTCTCCTGAAGGAACTGAGATAGGACTGCGTAAAAATCTTGCAATTCTAAGTAAAATATCAACAGCAGTGATTTTTGACGAACAAACTGTAATGAAGAAATTTGAAGAATGTGGTTTGCAGCATGAAGAAGGCATTGACGTATTCTTCAATGGAAGATTTATAGGCTCTGTTAAAGATCCGGAGTCTTTTGCCAAACAAGTAAGAGTCCAAAGAAGAGTTGGAGTTTTCCCGCGTGAAATGAGCATCCGCAACGATAATCTTCTAAATCAAGTAACCATATCTACAGAAGTTGGAAGGGTTTTAAGGCCGATAATCATTGTTGAAAACGGAGTAAGCAAATTAAAAGATGAGCATCTTCTTCTCATAGAAAATAATAAACTTAAATGGAGTGATTTAGTTAAAGAAGGGATTATAGAATATATAGATGCGGCAGAAGAGGAAAACGCTCTAGTGGCTTTCAATCAGCAGAATATAACTTCTGAAAATACTCATCTGGAAATACACCCTATTGACCTTTTCGGGCTAATCACCAGTCTAGTTCCATTTGGAAATCACGACCAATCTTCACGTCTTAACAGAGGAAGCAAGACTTTAAAGCAAAGCTTGGGAATTTATTCTGCAAACTATCTTGTTAGACTAGATACAGACGTTTCTATCCTTCATTATCCACAAAAGCCAATTGTAAGAAGTTTTGTTTATGACACACTTGAAGTATATCCTGCCGGACAGAATATAGTTGTGGCAATAATGCCTTTTGAAGGATTCAATATGGAAGATGCTGTTGTTCTTAATAGGGCAAGTGTTGAGAGAGGCATGGGAAGAAGCACATACTTTAGACCTTATACTGCAACTGAATTGCAATATGCTGGAGGGCTTGCAGACGAGATTGTAGTTCCTGATAAGGATGTTTCAGGATACAGAACAGAAGCAGCTTACAGATTCTTAGAAGACGACGGGGTAGTTTATCCAGAAGCAGACATGAATGAGGGAGAAGTAATAATTGGAAAAGTTACTCCTCCAAAATTCCTTAGCGAAGCTAAAGACATAAGCATACAGGCGAAGAAGGAGGCAAGTTCTGCTATTCGTCAAGAAGAGAGAGGAACAGTTGATGCAGTGTTTATAACGGCTGATCAAGAAGGAAACAAGATTGCTCAAGTCAGAACAAGAGATTTAAGATTGCCTGAACCAGGAGACAAGTTTTCCACACCTCACGGACAAAAAGGAGTAGTTGGACTTATTGCAGACTCGGAAGACATTCCATTTACATCCAAAGGAATAAAACCAGATTTAATGTTTAATCCTCACGGCATACCTAGCAGAATGACGGTAGGTTATCTTATAGAGCTTCTTGCAGGCAAATCTGGAGCGATAAGTGGAAGGATTGTTGATGGAACATCTTTTACCGGGAGCAATGTCAAGGAGTTAGAACAACAACTTAGAGAAATGGGCTTTAGCTATGACGGAACAGAAGTCATGTATAATGGAATAAGCGGGAAGAAGATGGAAGCAAAAATTTACATTGGAAATATGTATTATCTTAAGCTTAAATATATGGTAAAGAATAAGATACATGCGAGAGCTTCAGGAAAAGTTGCATTGCTTACCAGACAGCCTATTGAAGGAAGAGCGCGTGGAGGCGCATTAAGATTGGGAGAAATGGAGCAACAAGCACTTGCAGGTCATGGAGCATCCCTTCTTCTTAAGGAAAGATATGACTCTGACAAGACTATAGTTCATATATGCAAGCAATGTGGAAGTTTAGTATATGAAGATGTAATACATAATAAAGTTGCCTGCCCATTATGCAACAGCAATGAATCTGAACCTATAGAAATCTCATACGCCTTTAAGCTATTGTATGATGAGCTTCTGGGGCTTGGAATTTATACGACATTTGAATTAAAAAATAAATACGATAGAATATGAAGGACATATATTTCAGAAAACAAGTGAAGGCTTTGAAGTTCAGCCTGTTGAGCCCGGAACATATAAAGAAACTTAGCTCTGCAAAGGTAGTAACTCCTGAATTATATGATATTGATGGGTTTCCGGTAGATGGGGGGCTTATGGATTTACGTCTTGGAGCTATTGATCCTGGAGTAAGATGCAGAACCTGTGGACAGAGATTTAAAGAGTGCATAGGGCATCCTGGAAGTATCGAGCTCGCCCGCCCAGTATTTCATATAAAATATATTCCCCTTATAGAACTTTGTTTGAGGAGCTTTTGTTCTCATTGTGGTAAGCTGACTCTAAGCGATGAAAAACAAAAGGAATATGCTACAAGCATGAGGGCTAAGAAAGCGAGAGATGCAAAGAAATGTCCGCATTGCAGCGAAACACTTGAGCGTGTCAAGCTTGAAAAGCCAAGCAATTTCATGCTCGGCAAGAAACGCATGAGTTCTATAGAAGTAAGAGAAAGACTTGTAAATATTAAAGATGAAGAGCTTCGCAAAATAGGCATAAACTCAAGAACATGCAGACCGGAATGGGCGGTAATCTCTCTATTATTAGTGCCTTCGGTGACCGTCAGGCCGTCTATAACTCTTGACACTGGAGAGAGAAGCGAAGATGATTTAACACATAAATTATCTGATATAATAAGAGCTAATCAGAGATTGTGGGAAAATCTTAATGCAGGAGCACCTGAAGTTATAATTGAAGACTTATGGGACCTTCTGCAATATCACATTACAACTTTCTTTGACAACAATGTCTCAAGAATACCTCCGGCAAGACATCGTTCTGGTCAGCCTCTTAAAACAATAACTGAAAGAATAAAAGGAAAGGAAGGCAGAATAAGACACAACCTTGCAGGAAAGAGAGTAAATTATTCTGCGCGCACAGTTGTCTCCCCGGATCCATTCATAAAAATAAATGAAGTTGGAGTTCCTTTTGAAATTGCAAAAATTATAACTGTTGCAGAGACAGTGACAACTACTAACTTAGAATCAATGAAAGAGTTGATAAGGAAAGGCACACAATATCCCGGAGCTAATTATGTAGTAAGATCCGATGGAAAGAGAAAACGCATCACTGATGAACTTAAAGAGGAACTATGCTCAGAGATTCAACCAGGATATAAAATAGAAAGACATTTGAGAGACGGAGATATTGTGCTCTTCAATCGTCATCCTTCCTTGCACAAACAGAGCCTTATGGCTCATTATGTAAGAGTTCTGCCCCATAGAACTTTCAGGCTTCATCCTGCCGCAGCTGCCCCTTATAATGCAGACTATGATGGGGATGAAATGAACATACACAGCCCGCAGACTGAAGAAGCTCGTTCTGAAGCACAGGTTCTTCTGAATGTTGATGCAAATATAATCTCTTCTAAGAACAATATGAATCTTGTAGGCACCATTGCAGATTCTATCACTGGAGCTTATTTGTTAGGCAAGGAAGAATTTTCTAAGGCAGATGCAGACCAGTTGCTTTATTCTGCAGGAATAATTAATTCTCACAAGGGCAAGAGTATAAGCGGCAAGGAATTATTTACCCAAGTAGCTCCTAAAGGCGCAATAAGCAAATTTAGTTCCGATATAATAAGCAGTAATTCGTTTGGAATTGAAGATGGGGCGCTTATAAAAACATTGGATAGAGATATAGGGCGCGAGCAAACTGTAGATACAATCTATAAATCTTTTCTTATTGGAGCTTTGTATCTATCTAGAAAAGGATATACTTTATCTGTAAACGATTTAAATGTTTCAGAAAAAGTAAAAGAGATGAGCGATGCTATATTGTTAGAAGCAGAACGCAAGACTAAACAAATTATATCAGATTATCAAGATAGGACTTTGTCTTCTCTGCCTGGCAAGACTCTTGAAGAGTCTCGGGAGACAAAAGTGCTTCAGGTTCTTAATGAAGTAAGAACTGATATTGGTGCAATTGTCAAATCTAACTTCCCGTCAAATGCAAACATAAATAAAATGATAACTCCTGGAGCTGGAGGTAGCATGCTTAACATTACTCAAATGGCGTGCTGTGTAGGTCAGCAGTCTCTCTGGAACAAACGTATTAGTTTTGGATACAATGAAAGAACGCTTTCATTCTTCAGGAAAGGAGACTTGAGCCCAGAATCAAGAGGGTTTATTAAATCTTCATATATAGACGGACTAAGACCGAGCGAATTTTTCTTTGGAGCAATTACTGGAAGAGACAGCCTTATGGATACTGCTCTTAGAACTCCAAAATCCGGTTATCTTTACAGGAGACTGGTAAGTGCCTTGCAGGATTTGAAAGTGGAGTATGACGGAACTGTCAGAGATGCTTCAGAAAATATAATTCAATTTGTATATGGAGATGACGGAAAAGATGTTGCAAAGCTTCATCTAAAGGACTCCAAAATCGTGCCAGGAGAGGCAATAGGAGTTATTACAGCCCAATCATTCGGAGAAGCTTCAACACAAATGGTTTTAAGAGTATTTCATCACGCAGGAGTTTCCCAGTTCCAAGTTACAGTCGGACTTCCACGTTTAATTGAAATTTTAGATGCCCGAAAACAGCCCTCCACTCCAATGATGGAGATATGCCTTGATAAGGAGCATAATAATGAAAAAGACTCCAAAGTCGTAGCAGAGAAGATAAAAGAAGTTACTCTTCAGGAAATTATAGACGAAATAACAATTGATTTTGCCAACAAGAAAATTGAGATAATCCTTGATTCTAAAGCGCTTAAACTTATCCATAGTGGACCGCAAAAAATAGCAGAGAGATTAGAGGAAAAAGGATTCAAATTGAGAAACAATGACACTAAGATAAGCATCAATGTTTCAGAATTAGATTTCAAGGAAATATACAAACTTAAGGAGAAACTTAAGAAAACAATAATTTCAGGAATAAAGGGAATATCGCAAGTAGTTGTTGTTACAAGGGGAAGAGATTATGTTGTTCTGACTGCCGGCTCCAACTTGAAAGAAATAAGAGAATTTAAAGGAGTTGACAGGGACAAGATTGTATCAAACGACATTCATGATACTGCTGATGTCTTGGGTATTGAAGCTGCAAGACAGACAATAGTCAATGAAATTAAGAAAGTCATAGAGTCACAAGGATTAGATATTAATGAAAGGCATCTAAAGCTTCTTGCCGATGCTATGACTTCTAATGGGGTTGTAAAAGGAGTAACAAGAATGGGAATTATATCTGAAAAAGCAAGTATACTTGCAAGAGCTACATTTGAAACACCTGACAAGCAGTTCATTAATGCTACAATACAGGGCGGACGAGATGAGTTGAAGTCAGTTATAGAGAACATTCTCCTAAATCAGGCTATTCCTGTAGGCACGGGACTTCCTGGATTGCTAGTTGAGGTTACCGGACCTTTAGTAAACAAGGAATTGGACAAAAAGAAATCTAAAAAAGAATGACTTCTCTTTCTCGACGATGAGCTTGGGGAAACATTTATAAACTTTCAAAATAAGAAATGATAAATGAGACTTGTGAGGTTTTTAATGCGTTTGTTGTCTTCACGTAAAGTATTCTACTGACTAAAATGGCAATTATTAATATGCAAACTATGAGATATATTAATCTTTTAGATAGAGCTTCCCATGTCAAGACGCGCAAATGTTTTCCTTACAATAATACGATTATCTTTGCTGTACCAAAGGCTTTTGTTTCGCAGGCTATTGGACCTGAAGCTTCACATGTAAGGGCTATCCAGGAACAGATAGGGAAAAGAATACGTATAATAGAGGAAGCTGTAAACATAGAAGATGCACAACATTTTGTCGAAGCAGTTGTTTCTCCTATAAACTTTAAGTCTCTGGAATTAAAGGAAGGCGAATTCGTGCTGACTGCTGGAAGTCAAAGCAAGGCGGCATTAATAGGAAGAAACAGGCGCAGAGAAGAAGAGCTTAAGCAAATAGTGAAGGATACTTTCGGTATTGAGCTTAGGATTGTTTAAGTATTGCTTTCAAATTGCAGTCTATATTCTCTTAATTTTTTGTTTATACTTATATCATCTTTATTGTAGAGAATTTTATGTATCAACCCTACATCTCTAAAATTATAATGAATCATGAGATATTTTGCAATAGCTTCAAGCATAGGGTCTGCTTCGTATCTTTCTGAAAATCTTATTTCTCTTTGTTCATTATAATATTCTGTTATGTATCTTAGAATAAACCCTTTATCGCTTAAAGAAGGCACTATATCAAATCTAGTTTTCAGAAGCTCGCAGGCATTTCTGAATGATGTCAGTTTTATTCTTCTCCAAAATGTTTCATTCTGAATTCTATTAGCTAATTTATCAATCTCGTCCATGAAATTTGCTTATTCTGGTATATAAATATTTTTCTTCTTAGCCAGAAGATTTAAAAAGCAATTTTTCCACGAGAATACATGGGATTGATGAGCGCAAGAAAAATGATGAAGAGCAGCCGCAAATTTAAGTGGCGCCAGCGCGTATATAAGTCTAGAATGCTCAAACTGCGGGTGAAGGCAGACCCACTTGAAGGTTCTTCACAAGCGAAAGGCATAGTCATATCTAAGTTTCAAAAAGAAGCAAGACAGCCTAACTCTGCAATGAGGAAATGCTGCAAAGTGCAGCTTATCAAGAATGGCATAGCTGTGGGGGCATTTATTCCAGGAAATTTAGCGCAGAAGTTTATAGATGAACATGATGAAGTTATAATTGAACGCATTGGCGGACGTATGGGGCGTTCAAAGGGAGACATTCCGGGAATACGTTTTCAGGTAATTAAAGTAAATGACCAGCCATTGCACAGACTATGGACCGGCAAAATAGAAAAGGGCAGAAGATAAAATGGCAGAAAACTCTAACACGCAAGGACATATTCAATTTAAGATATTTGATAAGTATGATGTTTCAAAAATAGAGATTAAGGATGCGGCCCTTAAACCCTATCTAAATGTACGCTCAAAATTATTGATAAAGTCACACGGGAGAAGAAATTTTGAAAATTTAGGTGCAACAAAAGTTAACGTAATAGAAAGACTGGCGAACAGACTGGCAGTTCCGGGGCATGTTGGCAAGAAGCACAAAATTATCACAAGTTGGAGTTCAGGGAAATATAATAGAAATATGAAAACTGTCGTGGAAGTACTGGCTTTAATTGAACAGAAAACAAAACAAAATCCTGTGCAGGTGTTTGTAAGTTCTATAGAAAATGCTTCTCCAAGAGACGAGGTTACGGTTATAGAACAGGCCGGAGCAAGATATCCTCAAGCCGTAGATGTAAGCCCTATAAGACGCATTAATCTCGCTATTCGCTGGATGATTCAGGGCGCATATACAAAATCATTCGGCAAGAAGAAACATATGTCTGATGCCCTTGCGTCAGAAATAATCGCGGCATCGCAAGCGAACATGGAAAGCTATGCCATGAGCAAGAAAAACGAGGCTGAAAAGCAAGCTGATTCTGCAAGATAAAACTTATCTAATTTCATTAAACTGCATAATGTATAGTGTCTTTAGTTTGAAGGAGTCTTGAATCTAGAATTGAAATGAAATCTCTCTCAAGCATGGCAAATTCATTGGATGAAGGAATAGATTTTGGCCAAACACATTCATAAAGGAGCTCACTCTTTTTTATATCTAAAGGATGATAAGCTTTTAGGTGCACCCCTACTCTTCTTCCCCAATCAACATTAATTGCTTCAATAACGAATTTTTCATATTGATTATTAAAGAAATGCCCAAAATATCTCAAGCTTTGTTCTAAAGAATCTTGAGGGTTAAATGGCGAATTTATCTGTATATACTGCACCATACCATTTTCTCCCACCGTTACCTGATATGCTGTAGAAGTTACAGTTTTATTTCTTGTATTGATTGGGTCATATATTCTGTCAAGCATATTTATCTTCTCATTATTTGTTGTTTTACGAACCAGATTTGCGTATTTTTCAGCAATAATTTTCCTGACTTGTTCTTTGTCTCCTCTTAACTCCCAGAAATATTTCCACTTGTTCTCTTTCCCACCGGCATAATATGTCTGCCAGCCATATATTCCCCTTCTTAGATATTGATGCGGAAAATTCATATCTTTTGCTCTTCTTCTTTGAGCCTCTAATTCTAACTTATATCTCTCTGTTTCTTCCCAGCGCTGAAAGTGGTCAATTCTCTGTTCTAAAAGAGTTTCTGCTTTAATTACCATAATATTTAAAGATATAACTTTGATATAAATGTTATGCCTGCGCTCTCTTTGCATAAATAAATATTAGATATATGGATACGGAAAATTCTTTACTGAACATGATGCAATAAACAGAATTTTTCCGTCCAGAGAATTCTGCCGCAAAATGTAAAATTATCAGAATTCTCTGTAACTGCATTACATATAGCTCACGGAAGGGCAGTTCTCTGTATCCAACAGAATTTTCTATAATTCAGCAATCGTAACTTTACAGCAAATTTAACTTTTTTTTTCATATTTATCATATAGAACTCTGGGTAAAGATTTAAAAACCTTTTTTTGTATGAGCTTTTATTCTATGGTAGAAAAAGAAACAAGTTTGCAGAAGATTCAGCGACTAACGTCGAAGCAGGAATCAATAAGAAACGTAGCAACGTCTGCGCACATTCACCATGGGAAGACTGCATTTACAGATAATCTTCTGGCGGCAGCAGGACTTATGGCATCTAAAAATGCAGGAGATTTAGAGGAGGGAATGACTACCTGGCAACATGCCGATGAACAGGAAAGATTAATGACTGTTGACGCTGCGAATGTATCCATGGCTCATGAATATCAGGGAGAGGAATATCTAATTAATCTTATTGACACTCCTGGGCACGTTGATTTTGGAGGAAATGTTACAAGAGCCATGAGAGCTATTGACGGTACTTTCGTTCTTATTTGCGCCGTTGAAGGAATAATGCCTCAGACTGAAACAGTGCTTAAACAGGCATTAAGGGAGCGCGTCAAGCCTGTTTTGTTCATAAATAAAGTAGACAGACTGATAAAAGAGCTAAAAGTGACTCCTGAACAAATGCAAGAGCGTTTTATGAAGCTAATAAATAACTTTAACAATCTTATCATGCAAATTGCAGAGCCGGAGTATAAGGAGAAATGGAAAGTAAGCGTTGCTGATGGAAGCGTAGCATTTGGTTCAGCTAGGGAAAATTGGGCTCTTTCTTTACCTTTCATGAAAAAGAAAAATGTCAGTTTCAGGGACATCTATAAAATTTATGAAATGGAAGAAGAGCAGCGCAAGAAATGGGTATGGGAAAATGCTCCACTGAATGAAGTTATTCTTGACATGGCAGTAAAACATCTCCCAAATCCTGTAGATGCACAGAAATATAGAATTCCTAAGATATGGAAGGGAGACATTCAAAGTGCATTTGGGCAGAGTTTAATTAATTGCGACAGAAATGGAGAAGTAGCTTTCGTCATTACAAACATAGTAATAGATAAGCGTTCAGGAAAGGAAATTGCGGCAGGAAGATTATATTCAGGCACAATTGTTAATGGGGCTGAAGTTTATGCTAACAACGCCAAAAAGAAAACCCGTATTCAGCAAGTTCTAGTCTATAATGGTATTAAACCTGAACAGCTTGAGCAAGTGCCTGCGGGAAACGTTCTTGCTCTTGTCGGTCTTAATGCTGATGTAGGAGATACAATTACTATAAATGAGCAAATGCCCTTTGAAGAAATTAAGCATATTTTCCAGCCAGTCATTACAAAGTCTATTGAAGTTGTACGATCTGCAGATTTGCCTAAATTAATTGAAGTATTAAGAAAAGTTGGCAAAGAAGATCCGAGCATCAAAATTGAAATAAACGAAGAAACTGGAGAGAACCTTCTTTCTGGCATGGGCGAATTACATCTTGAAATTATAGAAGGGAGAATAAAGAATGAAAAGGGCCTTGAAGTTAAAACCGGATCACCAATTGTCGTTTATCGTGAGAGCATAGCAAAAGACAGCGGAGAGCTTGAAGTAAGAACGCCTAACGGACATAACATCTTTTACTTCAGCATGGAGCCGCTTGAGAATGATATATATAATGCTATACAAAACGGAGTTCTTCCGGAAACACGGCTAAAGAAAAAAGCAGAGGATGTATGGAATAAGTTGTCTGAACTTGGAATTTCAAATGAAGAAGCTAGACAGTACAGGGAAATTTACAAAGGAAATGTCTTTCAAGATAGAACACGAGGTTTGGTTTTGCTTCCGGAGATTATTGAATCAATTATGGATGGATGGAAATTAGTAGTAGATGGAGGGCCGCTGGCAAAAGAGCCAATGATGAAAACAAAGATAATTTTGCATGATGCAAAAATTCACGTTGATCATATGCATCGAGGTCCTGCTCAAATATATCCTGCAGTACGACAGGCAATGCATGACTGCATCAAACGCGGAGGAGCTATTATTCTTGAACCAATACAAACACATCAAATTGAAGTGCCTGTGGATTTCATGGGGGCAGTTACACAGCTTGTAGGCAGTAAAAGAGGTATATTAATTGATGTACAGCAAGAAGGCTCGGATACTGTAATAAAATCTAAAATCCCTGTCGCTGAAATGATTGGATGGAGCAACGACCTTCGCAGTTCTACAGAAGGAAGAGGCGTTTCAAGTCTTATGGACCAAGAATTCCAGAAACTTCCAGGCGAATTGCAGCCTTCTCTAATTACAAAAATTAGACAAAGAAAAGGTCTGGCAGAAAATCAATAAATCTTCTTAACTGAAACAAGACGGAACGTTTAAATATAATGCTGACGTCGGAAAAGTGTACTTAGGCACTTAAAATAATGAAAAAAGAGGGTGTGGCGCTTATGATTGACGGGCAGACAGCTGAACGAGCCAAGAAGAAAGCTTTGCGCTTAGGGTATAGAGATGTTCACGAATATTTGCACGAAGTAATACGCAGAAATGTATATCATCATCAGGAAAAGCCACGTTCTAAATTCGATCCATTCTTAAATAAATTTGCAGTACCGACAAAAAAGACTTATAAAATTCTAAAATCGGTAAGAGTTTTGCCATGAACGAGATAATTTTAGGCATTGCACTTGGAGCTTTAGGAGGAGTAGTGCGGGCAACAGTGGGCATTTTCAAGGCTCTGGCAGTTAATATGAAAATTGTCTGGAGATACTGGATATTTACGGTTTTGCTTTCTGCTTTGATAGGAGCTATGACGGGGCTTATCTTTAATTTTGATCCGCGTCTTTCTGTTCTTGCCGGCTATGCAGGAACAGATATAATTGAAGGCATTTATAAGAGCTTTCAAATTCAAAAAGTATATATCCCTCCCGCCAAGAAACGATGAAGTTTCTTGAAAAAATTTACGCTTTAAAATCTTTTTGCGAAAAGCGTACCCCGAAAGAAGCTCCCACACTCGAAGTATTAATATCGCATAAAAAGCAGAAACTATCAGAATTCGCACCGAACTGCACGATTCTTTCATCAACGCTGGCAGGCCTATTAGTATTATATCTTCTCTTAATATAACCACCATTTCCATGAATATAATTAAGATAACTCATTATGTTTGCAACATCTTGAGGATTCTTCCCTGTTAAAGCTAAAGACTGTTCCAAAGACAATACTTCTTCCACCAACCCACATTCCCCAAGAAAATCTATGTTTTTTGTAAAGCTCGTGCAGTTCAATAATTATGAATGATTTCATCTTCTCCTCTAGGCTTAAAGTATATTCTAGTTTGGGTATTAAGCCATTTTCCTCTTATCCATTTCTTTATAAACTGACGTGCTGATTCAGCATTTTGTCCTACTTTTTCTCTTTCATTTCTTAGTTCGTACAACTTACCGCCTATTAAAAAGAATTCATAGAGAGAAGCAGTGTGATATCCATCATCAAAAGTCCATTTTGCGCTTTGATCTTGAGTCATTGCAGGAAGTAATTCATTAAGTAAACTTCAGGTTAATCCATTGCCAAAATTAAAATTCCATGCACCCGACACAAATGTTACTGCTTCACTTTCCATATTTCTCTTAGAAACAAGCCATATTTAATTCTTTCTATCTCGTTACTACTTATAAATTAGCTTGATGTTTAAATACTGCGTACTTTAAAATTTATTACAGACCTATATCTCTCCAAGAAAAAGAAGATGTTCTGCTCTGCTCACGTGCTTCCTTATTTGGCTGTGCTGGTTGAGTCATAGACCTCTTAAGATTGCCATATTCAGTTATTTTGCCTAGTTTCTCATAAATGCCTAATAGTGCTTGTTGAGCAGATTTTCTCTCATCTCCAGTCACCTCGGGAAATGTAAGATATCTTTGATAAGCTTCCATTGCATGTTTTCTTTTGTCTCCTGCAAGATATCCGTCTGCCTGCTTAAGATATGCCTCTTTACGGGTCCTCTTTATTCTCTCTTTTTGCATTCCTTCTGCACATCCCAGAGCTTTAGTAAATGATATGTCTGCATCATCAAATCCGCCTCCCTTTATGAATAAATCCATGGCTTTAAGATAATCGTTAATTTTAGCATCATATGTTGAATTAATTTCTGCCGCATTTCGCATCATTCTTCCAGCCTCAAGAAACATCTTTCTTGTTTCATATATGTGGGCCAGAGTCAAGAGAACATATTTCTTATTATCAAAATCCAGACTTCTCTTTAAACATGATTGCAGATAATCCATTTTAACATAGTCCCCAACACTGGCTAATTTAGCCTCTATTTCGCGTCTATTTATCGGCCCTTCTTTTGAAATCATATTAATTTTACATTAATCTCATTTATAAGTTTTATTATAGTTGTGTATTTTTAATTTTAATATATAAAGTACATCTAAACTTGCCAAGATGAGATTTTTATTCAAGAATTTAGAGTAAAAATTGATATAACATTCCAGCCAATATAGTTCTTGACACTGAGAAAACTCTGGGTTTTTAGTTTTTCAGAGCATTTAATAATTAGCTTTGTATAATTTATATTAAAAAAGAAATTAAAGATTCTTGGCTTTTACTTCAATGCATACGCCTGCAGCAACTGTTGCTCCTGCGTCTCTTATAGCGAAACGAGCCATATGCGGATTGGTTGCCTGTGTCTCAAGCACTAAATTGCCCATTGGCTTGATTCTTACTTTTGCAACATCTCCATTCTTCAAGAAATCAGGATTCTTTGCTGTTTGTCCATCCGGGCTTGTTTTTTCAATAAGCTCTATAAATTGGCATGGAACTTGTGCTGTGTGAACATGAAATACTGGTGTATAACCTTTTGCAATGACTGTTGGATGTGAAATGACTGCAACCTGTGCGACGAACTCTTCTGCAATTGTGGCAGGTTTAGCTGCGTCACAGACTACGTCTCCGCGAGCAACATCTTTCTTTCCTACTCCTCTTATGTTAACTCCGACATTGTCGCCTGCTTCAGCTTGTGGAAGCTGTTCATGATGCATTTCAACACTGCGAATTTCTCCTTCAACTCCCTTTCCAGATCTTCCCGGAAGAATAACTATCTTCTGCCCAATCTTCATTACTCCAGTTTCTATTTTACCAACTGGAACAGTTCCAATGCCGGTTATTTCATAAACATCCTGAAGAGGCATTCTTAATGGAAGATCAATTGGTTTTTCCGGAGGGCTGAATAAATCTAATTGCTCAAGAACTGTTGGCCCTTTGTACCATGGCATATTGGCAGACTTCTTTACTACGTTATCGCCTTTGAATCCTGAAATAGCCAAGAATGTAATTCCATCCGGCTTGTATCCGGCCATTTTTAAGACAGCTGAAACTTCAGTTTTAACCTTATTATAAACATCTTCTTTGTAATCAACTGCATCCATCTTATTGATATTTACTGCAATTTGACCTACACCCATTGTTCTCAATAACCATACATGTTCTTTAGTCTGCGGCTGTACACCATCTTTTGCAGATAATGTTAAGAATGCGCAGTCCGCCTGTGATGCTCCAGTAATCATGTTTTTGACGAAGTCTTTGTGACCCGGGGCATCAATTATTGTAACTTCATATTTGTTAGTAATAAGTTTCTGATAAGAAAGGTCTATAGTGACCCCACGTTCTCTTTCTTCTTTTATATTGTCCATTACGAAAGCAAATTCAAATCCTGCTTTGCCATGTTTTTGAGCTTCAGCTTTCAATTTCTCCATTTCTTCAGGAGTTACCTTTCCAGAATCGAACATTAATCGTCCGATTGTAGTTGATTTTCCGTGGTCGACGTGACCAACGAAAACAACGTTAAGTGTTGGTTTTTGTTTTGCCATGTGATATGAATAATGTTCTCTAAATTACGGGGTATTTAAATCTTTCTTTTTTTATAAATATATCTAAAAAATCTTAATCATTTTTTTCTTAAATATTTCTTAAGCAGGCGTTTGCGTCGCGAGCGTCTTACTGTTTTTCTCATAAAATATGAAGGATAACTGTGCTTTTAAATCTTTTTTAAGAAAATTATTTCTTATCTGAAGGGATTTTCCACTCAAGAGAACATGAATTAATGTGGTATATTTTTTTAAATATTGCGACCTCTGAAAGCAAAAGCCGCAAAGGAAACAGAAGTTAATGTAGATAAAAAACTAAAAAAATGTAAGCCCGTACGAGCTCGAGATTTTTCATCAAGAAAATCTGGAAGAGGAGTAAGTGCAGGAACTGAATTGGTGATTGCTTTGTATCTATTAATTGCTTTGTCTCGGGACTTATCAAGTTCATTATAGGCAAGATAAAGTGAATCATTTGATAAGACTTCCTTAAGTGGCATTCTCATAAGAGTCATCTGCAAATTATTTGCTTCTTCCAAAAGAGATACTGCTTCCCGGCTATTAGGCAAATTCTCAAGAGAAGAAGGAAGAGAAACTCTTGAGCCAGCATACCAGAGACCTAATGCTGTAATTCCTGAAATTGCACTAATGTAAAGATTATTTCTAGTTTTTCTTGTAACCATATTTTAATGCCTGTAACACGATATATAAATATTTACATTAGAAAATCCGAAGGATTTTCTTGTGCTCAAAGTGTTTGACATTAGAAAAAATAAGCCTTCAATGAAGGCAAAAGAAAAATTATTCTGATGTTGAATCTAAACCATCGAACAACTCGTCGTTGAATTCTTCGGTTTCCGCTGCCTCGTCGGCAAGGTCTTTTCGTATGGCCTCTTTTTTGTCCATGTGAGTGACTTTCGTGTCTCACAGCCAGAGTATATAAATTTAACGGAGTCTAAACTTTGCTATCACTGTAACATAATTATGATTAAGCACACACAACATCTGAATCAGAAAGGTTTAAATACCGTCTTGCGTTTTTAAAAAAAGAAAGAAATCATATTCATGTCAGGAATAATATTCCTGAAGCAAGAGAATTGCATTTAGGCCGCAATTCTTCATAAAGAAAACAAATTTGTGTTTAAAGCTGAAGTATTCCGGCTTTGTTTTCCACTCGAGAAAAAACCAAGGTTCAAGGAGATTATTCATTCAGGACAGATTAAAACTTTCTTTCTAGTTAAGATATATTATAAAAATGGCAAAAATAAGCCCAGTTTCAATAAAGTATATGGTATATGCGACTTTCAAAGCTGAAGGTCCGCTTGAGAAGCCAGATGTAATCGGAGCTATCTTTGGACAGACAGAAGGCCTTTTAGGCGCTGAACTGGAGATGCGTGAACTGCAAAAAGAAGGTAAGATTGGGCGAATAGAAGTTGATTTAGAAACTGTTGATGGCAAAAGCATAGGAATAATCAAGCTTCCAAGCGCTTTAGATAAATCTGAAACTACTCTTATTGCTGCAGCTCTGGAAACAATTGACCGTATAGGTCCCACTGAAGCCAGCATTGAGATATCTAAGATAGAAGATGTCAGAGGTAGCAAAAGAGATTTCATTTTAGAGAGAGCAAAAAAACTGCTTGAAAATCTAGATGATGGACATGAATTAGGAGAGATGTCCCGAACTTTGAAGGAAGAATCCAGAACTTCAAAAATACAGGAGTATGGCGATGAAAAACTTCCTGCAGGAGACATATCCGGAAATGAGATTATAGTAGTTGAAGGAAGAGCAGACGTAGTTAATCTCTTGAAAAATAGGGTAAATAATGTAATAGGAATGAATGGAACTAAACTTCCTGCAACAATAGCCAAACTTGGAGCAGATAAAGAAATTACATTATTTATAGACGGGGACAGGGGGGGCAAATTAATTGCAAGAAATGTCATAGAAAATGCCAGAGTAACTTATGTTGCAGTTGCTCCTGATGGAAAGGAAGTAGAGGAACTTCAAGGCAAAGAGATATTAATGTCTCTTAGGAAGAGAATTCCGACAGATGAATTTCTAAGAAGAATGCAATTTGATAGAGTGGAGATTGCTGAAGAGAGAGAAGAGATGCCAAAGTTTGATATTTCAGAAGTCAAGGAAGCTGTGAAAGGGGCTTACGAGAAAATAAAAGGAACTAAGTCTGCAGTTTTAATAGATTCTAATTTTGACGTAATAAAAAAAATAAGCTCTAGAGAAGTAACCAGAAATATCATCGGTGCGAGAAAGCCCATTCTGGCCGTAGTAATTGACGGTACAGCAGTGTCTCCTACTGTGAGAGCGTGTGATGAGCGGGGCGTCCAATTTCTTGCAGCCACAAACTTTAGTTCTGCAGACAACGCGAAGGTTAAGCTTATCAGTTTATAAAGAATTTATTTTGTTTAAAATATAATCTCAAATTCTCCAAGTGATTTTTCCAAGATCTTAAACAGCGAGCCTGAAATTGTCATACTTAGTTTACCTTTGTTTTCTTCCAAAGATTTCTCAAATTCCTCTTTTGTTATCGGAACTAATTTGTCTGAAGTTATTCTCTGCATTGTAGCGCCCTCTATTATGAAGTTATCTTTGCCAAGCAGAACAAGCTCGGCTTTTCTTCCTTTATAGGCAATCTGAATTGTCCCCTTTTTCGAGGATATGAAGTCTGCGCGCTGGGCATATTCAGTAAGATTTTGTATAAGCTCAAAAGCATCTTTCTTTACATTTTCTACTTCTTTCTGGCTTAGCTTCCCGGACTTAATCTTTGCTTTTGCTTGAGCCAATTCCTTAAGAACAGTCAAGAGGCGGGGCTCAATCTTGCCTTTTTTAACTAAATTTGTTTCAAATTCTTTGACCAGCCGTTCCTGCGGCTTATTGCCAAAGAATGTCTTTAGCAAAGTAAATACATTTGAATAAATCTCTTCTGCAGTTTTTTCCTGCATCCTTTTCTCTAGTTTCTTGCGCACTTCTCTTAGAAGTTTGTTATATTCTTTGGACTCTTTCATGAATTTATCAATTTCTGTTCCAGGATACTCCTTTAGTTTTCCATATTCGTACTGCTTGAATAAGTGAACTGCTTTTTCAAGTGTCTTTAAATCAGAAACGGTCATTACTTTCTCTCTCTCAACAAATACTTTGCGTACTTCTTCAACTACAACTTTTGGCACTGGAGGGGCTTCCCCTGCAAGCATAAGAAGAGCCTGGGTTGGAGTAAGCACTCCGTAATATATATCTACCATTGCATCCAGAAGTCGGCGCTTTACAAAATCCTCTGTCTGCTCTCCCTGCTTCATATAAAGGTCTATGGCTTCAGGACTTGGCTTAATCTTGCCCATCTTAAGCAGAAGTTTCCAAGGAATAAATGTTCCCCTGTCATACAAAGGTATTCCATCTCTGATAAATGTAAACATTACTGGATGAGCATCTTTTACAGACTGCCAGAAATCTGTAAGAAGATATACTTGAACATTAAGTATGTTTTTCACTCCTGAAAGTGCAGTAGCTTCACGTATATAATCATAGATTATTCCTCTTAACTTCTCAAGAAGCTCTATTCTTGACATTCTCTTTACGTCTGTATCATCTACAACTACAAATACATCAACATCGCTGTCTTTTCCGGCTGTGCCTCTTACAAGACTCCCCGCAATTACATAACTGGCTACATATTTGTCAAACTTCCTAAGAACAAGAGATTTATGTATGCTTGCTACTCTTAAAGCTCCGAGAAATCCTTTGTCATACACTGGATATCCTTGGGCTATTGCATCAAGAAAATCAAATTTGCTGTCGAGACCATAATTCCAGAGGTCTACAGGGGTCTTTACATGCACCCATAAATTTTGCTTGGTTTCTTTTGCAAGATTAACAAGTTCAGGTTTTATCTTAGGAATGTTCTTGTATTCTTCTTCAGGAATTGTAACTACTACGTGCATAGGCTTTGTTTCGGCCACTTCTTTAGGAACTCCTTCGTCCTCTTCAAATAGAGGAGAAGCCTGTCCAGGAAGCAAAGATATGGCAACTGTAAATGGATATTTCTTTACTACTTGCTTCTTAAAGCCTTCAAGAGCATTCTTTAAGATTGCAAAGTCAGCAGGAACCGTTTGTGGAGTCCCTGGTTGAGGTGCTGAATAATTATGATTGGATTGTGAATTGTTCGAATTATTTGTCATGTTCAAGTGAAAGAAGAGGTATTTAAAAAGCTATGCTTCCTAGATTATTTATGGGTGAAGAGAGAATTGCCAGAAAATATTTGCCAGAGTTTGTTTATGGTGGAATTGACGGCGCAGTCACGACTTTTGCTGTTGTTGCCGGCTCTATAGGGGCAGCATTAAGCCCTGCAATAGTTCTTATTTTAGGATTTGCAAACCTTTTTGCAGATGGATTTTCAATGGCCGTTTCAAATTACCTCGCCACAAAATCCCAAACCGAACTTCATAGACATCATGTTGATTATAAAGAGTATGTAAGACTGGGCAAGCATCCTGTCAAGACAGCTATTGCAACATTTATATCTTTCTTTATTATAGGATTTATACCTCTGTTATCATTTCTTTTATCCTTCTTTTATCCTTCTTTGAAGAACTCACAGATTATGATTTCTTTTGTCTTAACCGGTGCGGCTCTTGCTCTTGTGGGAGCAGTAAAGGGAGAAGTCACTCAAAAGCACTGGATGCGTTCAGCAGCAGAGACTTTGCTTATAGGGGGAGTTGCTGCTTTGCTCGCCTTCATAGTTGGGGCTCTGCTCAAGGGAATTATGTAGTATTTTAATAGTTACAACAATAGTAAAATTTAAATACCTTGTAATAACTCATGGTTTATGGTCAGCGCAGATTTACGTTCTTTTGGAACAATAGGTTTTCAGGATTTTTGGCTTGCACGACACAATATAAAACCAGAAAACTTGCCAAAAGTTCTAGCTGATTCCTGCTTTAAAAATAATGTAAGTATCACAGCCATAACTTCTGAAGATGATAAGATGGTTCAAGGTATGCCTGAAGATAGGTTTGGATATTTCAGAAGTTTATTGCGTAATCTCCCTGGAAACTATGCATTTAATGAATTAGACGAGAATCTTGTGAGAATAAGAAGAGATCGCGAGATAGTCTATTTTCTTAACAGTGAAACAATTCACGCCCCACATGGAACTGATTGGAATGGTCTTAAAGCCCATATAATCGGGGCAAATATGCTTAAAAAAGATTATCAAAAAATTGAAGATGTGGCTATGTATGCACAGGATAAAGGGTTGCTTTCGTTTCTTACTGGGATACATAACTCTTCTGCATGCAAGAATATGGCTACTGGGGTAATTGATAATTTTGATGGAGTTATTACTTATGATTCTAATAATTGCATTAATCCAAAAGTTGTGCGTGTTGCTTCAAGATTTGTCCCGAAGATAAATAAACTATGGAGATATACTCGTTCATCTAATGACGCCGCGAAATTAATATCTAATATAGGAAACAAACCAGGAATTGCAGTTTCAAGCTCACATTGGCCTCATCAAATGGGCAGGGCTATGATAGCTTTATATTCCAAGGGAATAATATTAGAAGACATAGAAGGTATAGAAGATATGGTTCAGATATTAAGTTATTCCTTTAAATCTAGAGAATATGATTCTTTCAAGCGCGATGAAAATCATCCATTAAGGGTGATGTATTTAGCATCTGAACTTGCTATTTATGCCAAGCCTTCAACATATCGGGGAAGTTTAAGCTCCTATAACTGATAATTTAAGACTTCTTTACTATGCATTTTATGCAGTATAATCTAAGAATAAAAACCCATCGTTCGCTTCGCAGCAAGTTAAGGAGCATAAGACCCATTTGGAGCAATAAAGAATATTTTTTGCGCTATAGTCATTTTTCTAGCAAATTTTATAAACAATGCTTATTCTTAAAATAGATGGAAGATAATTCCTTATTGACTGGATATGAAATTTTGAAAAAGTCAGTAACGACTATGCAGGGGATTGGACTCGCAGGATATGTTTTAGGCATAGGATTGTATATAAAAATAAGAGAGTGGAGTGAAGAACAATGGGAACGAACTAATCTAGGCAAAAACCTAACTAATTTGCTTTCTTATACTCCCTATCTTCCAGCCGCATTCTAATCAGTGAACGATAATTTTTTATATGTCTTAATATCTATAATTACATGGCTTATACTTTTCCATACAAAGTACTAGAAGCATTAGCGTCCGGAGTGTATTATATACTGGCATTGGGATGGTTTGCCTATGAATCAATGCATGACAAATCTCCCCATGAAAACGACCGGAAAAGAGAAGATATTCCTTTAGGAAGAGACACTCTTGAAGGAGCTATTTTGATGCATTCCATCTTGAAGAAAAAAGCGTTTCCATTTTCAGATAGGTAATAAAAGAATTAAAGGAAGAGAATAATATTCTAAGAAAGAGAGTAATAGAGTTAGAAAGATTAACCTAAACCTATTATAAATACCACCAAAAAACAAGTTTAAACATATCAACATCCCAGTAAATGAGAGTAGCTGTATGATTTATGGGGTATGATGATTTATAGAGGAGATTTTAACGGGATTATAAAATGTTATTAGAATTGGTTAGTAAAACCATGGTATTGGTGTAAACCATAACATATATTTCCTAGACTTTTACTAATAATAAAAGTTATATTAATTTAACTATCTTTGTTTATAAATGGTCCCACGAGGAGTTGAACCTCGGAATACTCGGCTTTTAGTGTTTTGACGTTTAACATTACACTTGTAAACGAGTCAGTTTACCGCTAGCTTATGAGACCTTCTCAAAATAACTATAAAATCAACGCTTTTAAAGTTTACCTTAATAAAAAATATTTTAGGTATAGTTATTTACATCTCATCAAAGATAGTTTGCTATAAGGTGTTTCTACCCATAAAAAGCACATCTTTTGCATAGATACTTGCCTTGTTTGATTAGCTTAGCTTTGTTATTCTTACAAACCTCACATTTATGTTTGTTTATTCTTTTAAAATCTAAAGTGGCCGTTCCGCTTCTTTTCATAGAAGTAATTTCATCCCTTATCGTCTTTCTAAATTCCAATCAGTTCATCTATTTTCTTCCTAGTTCGTCTGACTTTTCTATTATGCAATTCAATCAGTTCTTTTTGACTAAAAAGCTCTGAATTATTCAAAGCCTCCTCTTCTTTCCCATATTGTTTTTTAGCCATCCTTAAAATCTCTTTTTTAGACTTATTTGGATACTTCTTTCTTAGTTTCTTAACTAAATCATTCCATTTCTTTGAAATTCTCATCATATCTTTAAGTATCTTTGATGATGGGTGGATTCCTTGCCTAGAATTAAGTTCTCGGTCAATAAGTGCACGAATATTTCTTTCAAGATTTGGCGCATTCTGCTCAACATAACTAATGCCATCAAATATTTCTGATATATTTCTCTCCAAAACTCTCCCATTGCCAAGAGCTTCTTCAACAACTTGAAATTATTTTATTCAAATCCCATGTTGGGCATGGATTTATGTTCTATGCCTCAGGAAGGGGTTGCCCATTAGGCAAATTCGGATACTTCAAGTTTTTTCTTGCTTTTTCCTCCGATTTTTTGAGTATAAGCTTGTTAAATATTTTTCACCTTTTTATCTTGCTCTTTTTTTCAAAGTATTTTTGAGTCAAATAACCTATAAATGCAAAAAATAATCCACTCAATAATAAGCTAATGATTACTATTCCTGCTATGTCTTCTTCAGGATAAATTTTATGTAATATGAATAAAAAAATAAAATCAATTAGTACTCCAAAAACAAACCCGCCCATCGAACCTTTATTTCTCATGATTAGCCAGTACACAATAGCTAAAATACCTGCGAAGATGAATCCAACAAATGGCTCACCCTCTCCGTAAAAAATACCACGAATACATACAATTATAAAGAATATGAAAAATCCCAGAAATATTACTTGAAGCAATCGAAAATACCATTTTTTATGAAGTGTTTTCTTATCCATATTATTTCATCTGTTTTTTATTTAAAATATTTTATCAATCTCAAATCCGCGTAGGGGATTTGAACTTCCTCCAATTCAATGCCCTGTATGAGGGTTGGCGTTTTTATGTGTGAATGCCCCTACCGACATCGAGATACTTTTGTCCAGTTTAGTGGGCATTTCTTATACAACTTTTGTACAAGATTATACGTCGATAATAGTTTAAATAGTTGAGCTTTAACTTGAGGGTAGAAGCGATTTTCTAAATACTGGTGCCCACAAGCTAGTAATTTTTACTTTTTGTAGACACCTCTTTAAGTGTCTTCTTATATTGTTTAATCAAAAACTTCAAAGTTGGTTTTAAATTATCATTTTTAGAATATTCTTGCAAGGTTTTATAATATTCTTGCCTGTCCTCAAGTTTAATGTTTATTGGGGGGTAACCCCTTTTGAGCAAGATATAGTTCAATAACAATCTTCCAACTCTTCCATTTCCATCTTGGAATGGATGTATATGTTCAAACTGATTATGAATTATTGCAGCCAAGACAAGAGGTTTAAACTTATTTTTGTTATTTTTATACCAATTAATAAAATCTTTAAGATAATCTTCTAATTCTTCTTTAGGAACGCCTGCATGAAGGACTTGTCCAATAGAGTTTCTAACTACCACGTTAACTTCTCTGAATTTGCCTGCAAAAGGTTTTGATCCTTTAAAGCATAACTCATGAAGTTTTAATAATAAATTCAAAGATAATTCTTCTTTTGTGTCTCTTAGATAGTTTATTGCATTGGCAACTCCTTGAGTTTCAATTTCTTCTGAGTTCTCGACTATTTCTTTATTTAATATTTCTGGAACTTCTTCTTGAGTTACTGTTGAGCCTTCTATCGCATTTGTGTTATAGACGAACTCTTCGGTAAATTTTTTCCATTCCGCTTCACTTAGATGTAATATTCTTATTTTATTATTATAATTATTTAATAGTTCAACTTGCTTTTTTGATAATGTGAAAGAGAATATCTTTGTGTTTATATCTTCTAATAACTCAGATATAACTTTTGTAGTTTCTTCTTTTCTTTTTTCTAGTTCAGATTCAGAAAGATTAATCCCTAGATATTTTCTTATTTTTTCTACCTTATCTTTTTCTCTATATGAATGAACAAGATAATACTTTATGCTCTTACCAACCTTTCTTTTTTCTATATACATGATATATCTAAGGTGCCCACGTTTATAAATATTTCTAATTTGTGGTCACCTTTTAGAATATGGTTGAAATCTGGTAATGTATCATGCCCGGATAAAATGGTATAATGCCCCGACCGGGATTTGAACCCGGGTTTAGGCCGCGAAAGGGCCTCGTCCTTGACCACTAGACTATCAGGGCATGAAAAGGAAAACAAAAAAATGCTTTTAAATCTTCCTGTTGTTATGCCAACTTTGTAGTGAAATTGCTCAATGAAAAAACATAAAAAGGGTCCAAACTTGAATTGTTATGCAGGTTAACGATTTAATTCTTAAAGAACTGTTAAAAAGAGGATATTCTCTTCAAGGACGCACAAGAGTCTGGGACATTTCAGATTCTAAACTTTGGTATCTTACGCCAGAACAAGCTCAAGCTTATCTGGACTTGGTTGAAACGCAAAAATACAAGGAAGGTATAGGTCCTAAAGAGCTAAGCTTGCTCAAGGAAAATATGGATTCTATAATAAAAGAATTAGGCAAAAAACCAGTCAACATAATAGACCTTGGCTGCGGCAACGGCAAAAAAGCAGCCCTTCTAATAGAGAATATGAAAGGAAGAATAAAATTTAGATATTGCCCCATTGATATAAGCGGTTACATGGTTGAAAATGCTATTGAAAATATAAAGAAGCTAGACGCTGCAGAGATTGTGGAGTTTCAGTGGAATATTTCAGACTTTGAGAATTTGGAGAATATAACTCCTCTATTGCGCAAGAGCGAATATAAAAGAAATTTATTTCTTCTGCTGGGAAATACCTTAGGTAATTTTGAGATTCACGAACTTCTGCATGAAATAAGAAGTGGTATGCGCGATGGAGATTTGCTTCTTATTGGCAATGGATTAGATAACCATAAAGTTGAAGAAGATATAGTTAAGTCCTGCAAGGAAAACAAGGGCTTTGATATCTTTCTGTCATATATACCCTTGCAATTAGGGCTGGCTCGCGACACTATCGAATATAATGTTAGATTTTCTAACTCACGCATAGAGTTTTATTACACTTTATTATCTAACAAGACTCTCAAGTTCCAAGAAAAAGAAGTTCATTTCTATAAGGGGGACCAGATTATAGTCGCTCTTGCATATCAATACGAAAAAGAAGAGTTCATGAGCTATTTGCATATGTATTTCAAGAATGTAAAAATATACGAATCATCAGACGGCTCTTATTCTCTGGTGTTATGCACTAAATAATAAAAAATTCTATCGTGGCAAGCTGAGGGGTATAAGACCAATTTGGAACAATAATGTAACCAGAGCAAGAAATATAAGCACGGTTTTTCTATCAATATAATGTTATTATTGGGAATTGATGATGCAGGGAGAGGGCCAATAATCGGTCCAATGTTCCTTGCAGGCGTTTTGTTGCGACCTGAACAGGAAAAGGAATTAAAGGCCGAGGGGGTGGCGGATTCAAAGATGCTTCTTCATCCAAAACGTATAAGACTTGCAGGAATGATTAAGGATGTTTGCCTGAAGTATAAATTAGCTTCTGCAACGCCTAAAGAAATAGATCACTCTATAAACTCAAGGGTTAATTTAAACACTCTTGAAGCAATTAAGGCAGCTGAAATAATAAATTCGCTTCTAGTTGGAATAAAAGAAAAAGTCAGGATTATAGTTGATTGCCCTTCGGTGAACACTTCCGCTTGGAGAATAACTCTTCTTAACTATTTAAAACAAACAGAAGATATAGAATTATTATGCGAGCATAAGGCAGATGTCAATCATCCTGTTGTTTCAGCAGCCTCTATTCTGGCTAAAGTAGAAAGAGAAGAGGCAATCAGCAAGCTTAAAGCTGAATATGGGAGTATAGGCTCCGGCTATCCTTCTGATCCCGCAACACAGGCGTTCCTAAAGAAACAAGGAAAAAAATTAGAAAAATCCGGGATAATACGGACTTCTTGGGCAACATGGAAAGCTCTGTTTCCGGTAGCAGGCCAATCTAAATTGGAAGGATTTAGCTAAATTGCAGTATTTAATAATTCATAATTGCCACATATCGAAGATTATTATGTTTCTCTACGGGGCTATTATAAATTTTAAAAAATGATTTCATGAATGTTTAAGTTTTTATCTAAGAGAGATTTTTAGATGTACTGCTTGGCGTTAGGGTGAAAATTTAATCACCTGTTGTTTCTTGATTGGCATTGTTGCTCGACATATTATCTTTCACTTCCTCTTCCCGTATAGATTCTTCAATCGTTTCATTAGCAAGAGGGGCCACATTGTAGGCTATCTCTTCTTTGGCATGCTCTGCAATTTCCCGCTTTAAAGATTCTTCTGTAGCTTTTTGAAGATAAGCTTGTGGCATTTGTTCAGGTTTTTTTTCAGGCTGGAGATATTCTTGAGGTATGGAGTCTTTTATGTTAAGACTTAGCACCTTGGAAACTCCATCGTGCATGCTCACACCATATAATAAATGAGAGTTCAATATTATTGCATCGTTGTGAGTTATGACTATGTATTGTCCAGACTTCATATACTGGTTTAAGAGTCCTGCAAGACGTTCTGAATTTCGTTTGTCCAATGCCGCGTCAATCTCATCAAAAACATAGAAGTGATATGGTTTGTATTCCTGTATGGCAAAAAGAAGGGAGAGCGCAACTAAGGTCTGCTCTCCTCCAGAGAGAGAAGTTACATCGAAATATTTGCTCTTTGCAAGTTTTACCACTATGTTGACTCCTCCAGAAAAGAGGTCTTCTTCATTTTCAAGTTCAAGGAAAGCAGTTCCTTTAGAGTATAGCTTAGAGAAGTTTTCAGAGAATAATGCATTCATTGCCCTATATGTCTTCATGAATGACCTTCTCTTTTTATTGTCTATTTCAGATATAATTGCAACAATGTCTTGTTTTTCTTTATCTAAAGTGTTTACTTTTTCCTGCACAATATCATATTCTTTTTTCACTTCTTTATATACTTCCAAAGCGCGCATATTTATTGAACCAATTTGCTGAAGAGTCTCCTGGGTTTTCTGTAGCTTTTCTTCCAGGAAAGATATGCTACCCTGGATAATTTCAACTTCGCTGAATTCAGTATATTCCATTTGCAGGGCTTCATGTTCAGCGTCTATTTTCGCCTTTCCTATCTTAAGGTAATTTATTTGTTCTTCTATTGCTCTAAGGCCACTTTGCACTTCAGATAGTTTGAGGTTTTTCTCCTGAATTTGCTTTTGTATATTCTCTCTTTCTTCAAACATCTTCTTGAATCTTGTTTGCAGATCCTGCTCCTGTGATTCTTTTTCTTGAAGACGATGCTTTTTCTCTTTCATAGAAGCTTGGAGTTCTTCAATTTGTTGTGATACTTCTCCATGGTCTCTTGTGCTTCTTTTTATTATACTCCTTATATTCTCCAAGTCCCTCTCTTTGTACAATAATGTAGTGTCTACATCTTCTGCTGTTCTTGAAGATATTTCTTCTATCTCAAGTATCGTCTGATCATATTTCTCCTCTATTTTTGATACATCAAGCGTCTTTTCTTCAAGCTGCTTTCTTTTGTTTTCTAAAGTAAGAATCTCATCTTTAAGCATTCTTTCTTCTTCAACCATCTTCTTCAATTGCTCTTTCTTTTCTGCAGCAGATTTATGCTTTACCAGCTCTATTTCTGCGACTGATATCTTTTTTTCAGTATTCTGCAAAGATATCTGAATTGTCTTAATTTTTTCGCGTATTTCAGATAGATTTTGCATGGCTGAGCTTATTGAGCTTTTAGCTAATTCAATTTTAGATGTTGCATCAGAGTTTACATGGTCTATGTGTTCTTTAGTTATTTGGCTCTTGCAAAGCGGGCAGACATCCATGCTTTCAACATCTTTTTTAACTTTCTCGGATTTTTGTATTTCGGACTGTGCAACGGATATTGCTTTTTCTTTCTCTAATTCTCTCTGCGCTATTTCAGAAAGCTGAACTTTGTAAGAGATTGTACTTTGTCTAAGTGAGATGATAGAATCTGCACAAGATTTATCGTTCTCGTATGTTAAGTCCATAGTGTATTCTTCCAGCTGTTTGAGTAGGTTTTCCGATGTGAGCGAGGCGCGAGAAAGCTGTCTTTCCTTGTCTTTAATACGCTCTTTGACAGAATGCAGCTCCGTTTTAAGCGCAAGTACTCTCTTCCTTTCTTCTTCTAATTTTGTCATTTCTTCTTTTTTCTTTTTAAGTTCTTGAGATTTTTGGGCAACAAGCGGGGATTCGTCTTTAAGTTCTCTTATTTCCTCTTCCAAACTAGGTATTGAACGCTCCATTTCAGTCATTCTTCGGCTTATTTCTGCTTTTTTATTCTCGTAATTTTCAAGACGGACGCGCAGGCCTTCCAGCTCGGCTTTCAGGTTTGCTATATTAGTATGAAGTGTTTCCTGCTCTAAACCAGTGGCTTGTTGTATTTTTTTGGTAATTTCATTAATTCTTTCAGAATATTTTTCAAGTTCTTGCTGTATTTTATTTATTTCCTCTTTGTTTTTCTCTTTGTATTCTCCCTTTTCGTTTATGGATTTATCTATATTTGCAATTTCTTTCTCTTTCTCATGTGTTTTTTTCTGAATTATAGATGCTTTACAGCGCCTCATTATTTGTTCTAATTCTTTAAAACGCAGGGCCTGGGAGCGTTCGCGGTCAAGATTTCTCAAGTATGCTGTACGCTCTCTTAAAATTGCCCCAATTTCCTTTAGTTTCTCTTCTGTTTTCTCAAGCTCTTTAAGAGATTTCTCTTTTCTCGATTCATATATAGAGATTCCAGCTACTTCTTCTATAATCTTGCGCCTGTCTTCAGGATGCATTTTTACTATTGACTGAATCTGACCTTGAAGTATAAGATTAAAGCCGTAAGGATCTATGCCTGCCTGGGCAAGCATTTCAATAACTTCCAGGCGAGTTTTTGTTTCGTCGTTAATTTTATATATTCCCTGTCCATTTGAACGCACTACTCTTTTAAGAGTGATTTCATTTTTTTCTATAGCAAAAGCACGGTCTGAATTATCAAAGGTTATTTCAACGCTTGCTTCTTTAGCCGGTTTTATATATTTTGAACCCATAAACAGAAGATTTCTTGCTTTAGCTGCACGCATAGATTTTATGGAAAGCCTTCCCAATACGAAGCAGAGACTATCTGAAATGTTTGACTTGCCACTCCCATTAGGACCTAAAATTACGTTAATCCCCTTATCAAAAAATACCTCTGTGCGTTTTGCAAAGCTTTTAAAGCCATGCATCACCATTTTTTTTATATAAACCATTCTAAATGTCAGACTTTAGAGCTATTTAAAAATTCCTAGTCTATACTAACAGACTCAAACAATTGAGCAGTTTGTCTGTTAGTATATTCGGGGAACATAAATAAACAAAATAATTTATGTTCCACGCTATATCAGAAATATCTATGTTAAGAGTTCTAAGTTAATAAAAAAAGAAAAATAAAGTTTAAACTTAGTAGTAACTCTCGCCGAATTCTTCAGCTTTTTGAGGTTTTCTTGTTAGCAGTACGATTAGTACGACAAGCAGAACTACAAATATGATAGCAAGTACAACAGTCAAAACTACAGTCGTATTAGGAGTTGTCGTTCGACCTGTGCCTGCACCAGTTCTAGTTCTACCTTCTACATTTGCTGTGAAGCTTTCCTTCTTTACAAGATTTCCGTCAGAATACACGCTTACGCTGAAAGGATATTCGCCCGCTTTTGAAGAGCTGGCCATAACCTTTACAGTTTTGCTAGTACCTGCTGGAATTGCTACGATTGTTTCTTCTGCTTCTACATTTAAATCTGCAGAGGCTTCAGTTACAAGCTCGTATACACGCACATTCTGGCCTGAATTAACCAAGGTAACAGAGTAAGTACCCTGTGAGCCGACATTAAATGTCTTGCTCTTGCTTGGTGAAACCACAATGCTTGCATCGCTGGATGCCATGACAGCAAGTTTTTTGCTGACCAAGATAGACGCATCTTCGTTGTATGCTTCAATTTCTATGGCATACACGCCTGCAGGAGCACTAGCAGGAACTGGCAGATATATTCTGCGTTCTGTTGTGTCCTCTTTGTCTAACCGGTCAGGGCTTTCTGCTCTCACTGGCTGATCAACTGGTGAAAGGTCGCCGAAGTATGCTCTGCGTTCAATGCCTAAGGCAGGAACACGTATCTTAACGAATGAATCATCGGCGAATTCGTATCCGTCATTTGATAAAATGACATCTACAGCCAAAGTTTCACCCGCTTGCACTTTCGGGTCAAATATCACATCAAGAATCTCTAACTGATAGGATTCTCTTTGTGCCGCAATTGAGATTTCTCGGGAGTCCAATCTTCCGCTTGACTCGCTTTCAATTAAGATTTGAAGTCTTAATTTTTCAGCAGGGTCTATATTGCTAGGCACTTGTACATTAAGCAAGGCACTGTAAGTGCCGCTTGCAAGGGCAGCAAAACGCTTGGTTGTAACCCTATAATCTCTTTCACCAGAGATCCATGCTTTCACTACAACGTCGCTTTCATTGTTTCCGGTAGCTTCAAAGAGTATTCTTACAGGAATTGTTTGTCCTGCGAATGCAGCAACATTGACAGAACCCGCAGGTTCAGTTTCAATACCGCTTACTTCTACGCTCTCGATGTTTACAGCTGCGCTTACACTCGCTAAGAGTGCAATGAGCAGTGCAACCACTGCAACAATAGAAACCAAGTAGTTTATGGATTTCATGGTTTGGTATAAATTTAGTTAATAATCAAACTTTAAACCTGTTTATAAACTTTATGGTGACAACTTTAATAGGTTATTTTATAGTGACGAAATGATTATAAAGGTATATTCAAGTATACCATAATGCATTCAGACACCACGACGATAAAGATAAAAAAGAGCACCAAGAAGAGATTGGAGGGTCTTAGGGTATACTCCAGAGAGACATATGAGGAGATTATATCAAAACTGCTTGATATACTTAATCTTTGCAAGATGAATCCTGAAATGGCAAAGAGACAGCTCTATATTCTGGACAAGCAAAGAAAGAATAGTTTAAGGAAAGAGAAATTAATCAATGTAATTGAAGAAAAAACCAAGAATGAAGAAGTTTGAGATTGACGATTAAACTTATAAGGATAAAAAATATAATATATCATGACAACATACAACCCCATTGGTATACTTCCAGAAGAAGAGAAATATAGAGATCTTAAGTATCAAGCTCAACAGACACTTTACCCTGTTAAACAAACCCGTTTAAATAGCAGTCATAGTTTGAAAGAAATTGCAAGAGTTTTATCTCCAATATGGGAAGTAAACTTTATCGTGACATATTCATTTGTTCATTCTAAACTTGAATTGCCTGAGACATGGGCTTCTCTGCCCAGTCTTAAAGATAAAAGAAAGAAATACACGGTGTCTCTTTTAGAAACTCGCCTTTCTGATTATCTGGCTGTAATAGGATACAGCAATGAGCAGGCACGAGAAGTTTTTAAACAACTGACAAAAATTGAGAGCAGTATTAGATATGTTGAGCCGAACAAAAAATTAACCTCTAGGTGATAATTGAACCTAGAATTGCATTTTCTTCCAGATATTCAATCCTTCTATGCTATCATCAATCATAGAGGGCGATTCATTAATAATCCTTATGTTTTTTTTCAGGGGGATGTTTTTCAACAATTCTTTCCATGCTTCTTTAGTGGTTGTTATATGATGTTTTTCTCCCTTTTCTCCATAAACAATGCCTGAAAAATGAACGTGCCATTCTTCCTGTGGAAAGAGATTTTCTATCTTTTTATAATCAATTTTTTTATCTCTTGCCAGAATATGCGCAAAATCAATGCAAAAGGAACATCCTGTCTCTTTTGCCAAGCGAGATATTTCTTCCATACTTCCAAAGACGTTAATTTTACCCATTGTTTCAGGAGCTATTTTTATTTTCCACCCTCTTTTTTTAATCTCTTCCATAATCTCCTTTACGCCTTTCTTAATTGTCTGATAGCTATCTTCTTTATTATCAGTGTAATATCCAGGATGAAAAACAACAACCTTTGCTTCCAAAAGCTCTCCAATCTCACAGCATTGCAGGATTCTTTTTTTTGTGGCTTCTCTTTTTTCTTCTTCTTTAGCGTTTAAGTTTACCCAGTATTGTGCGTGTATGCTTAAATCAATTCCCAACTCTTTTGCTTTTTCTCTTATTAACGGCGTTTCAGGCGGTTTGATATAGCAATTATAAGTAAAAGCTATCTCGCAAGCTTTAAGTCCGTGAGAATTATATTGAGAAAGGATTTTAGCAGAGGTCTTGACTGGGCCAAGTCCTGCAGGTCCAAAGATTACAGCCATTTTAGATTTCTCCTTTTTCCATCAGGCATGTTAAAATAAACCGGTTAATAAATCTTTTTTTGAACAGTAAATTATTGGATCATACACAATTCTTTTTTAGATCCTTCAACAGCCATCTCATAACCTCCAATCAAATGGATTTTATACGAATCCTTTTTCTTGAAGAGGTATTCATCTAAAAAAACACCCGCTATAATGGGTGAAGAGTTGGGTTTTTCAGCACGTCTAAGAGTATTATCATCTCCAATAGTAAAATGCCCGACAATTTCTATCAATTCAGGAGGACATTTGTATTCTTCATTTGTCGCAGGTTTTATCCCATAAAATTCTCTTTTGTCTTTGTAAATCCTTACATCTATTCCCCTTTCTTTTAAATGAACCATATTGCGAGAGAAATTTATATTTTTTCTCCATCCGTGCCGATGTCTTATAATCCAGTCAGTTAAAGCCCATTCATAACCAACGTCACGTCCGACTTTTTCAGATTCAATCCATTTATGCTTCAGGATTTCTTCACGCTCTGCGGTGAAGTTTTTGTACAAATCGGAATTCTCTAAAAGACTTCTATATGCAGTTTCAATCATAAATTAAGGTATAATGGCTTGTATTTAATCTTTACTCTCCGAAGTAAATAATTAGATGAGGCAATAACCTTTAAAAAGCCATATTGCTAGAAAATTTAATGAATGGCATGATTGTCCAATTTAGAAGGGGAAGAAAAAGAATACATGAAAGGCATTTTCTAATAGACGCCGGTATGTCAAGCAGAGCAGATGCAGAGAAGCTAGTCGGCAAAGAAGTAAAATGGAAGAGTCCGGCTGGAAAAGAGATAGTTGGGACAATACGGGCGGCACACGGCAATAAGGGGCTGGTAAGAGCTATATTTGAGAGGGGTTTGCCAGGACAGGCAATTACTACGGATGTTATTATAGGGGAGAGCGAAAAGAAATCCGGAGGCAAGAAATAATGGCTTATTTATTTAATTATGTTTATGACGCAGATACTCATGTTGGCAGTGCACCTGAAACTCCTCTTTTTTTAGATTTGGATGATTTGCGGGAGGGAGAGCGATACTCTCTAGTCTTAAGACTAGACACAGAATATTTGCGTGAAAACGGACTTACTGCACGACAAGTTCGTTCTGCTGTCGCATCTATCAAACTTCCTCCTGATTCTTCACCAGAATTTTTTATTTCTCCTGCGAGAGGGGGAGCAGATTAATATGGCATTGAGAAAAGCATCAGCTTATTCTAAGAAAAAAGCCCGCCCGTTTACAAGAAAATCCAGAAATAAGAATAGGGCATATATAAAGACCGTACCAGGAAGCAAAATTGCTAAATTTCATCAGGGAGCCGCTGAAGACTATCGAGCAGGCAAGCATTCTTTTTTTGTAAGAATTATTGCTAATCAGAAGACGCAGATAAGAGACAATGCTCTTGAATCTTGCAGAATGTACCTTACAAAGATTTTAGATGAACAGATACTTGGACAGTATTATCTAGCTTTGAAAGTATATCCCCACCATATTCTTAGAGAGAACAAACTTAGTGCTGGAGCTGGAGCAGACCGTATTTCTACCGGAATGACTCATTCTTATGGCGTAGTTATCGGGCGGGCGGCAATAGTCAATGCCGGGCAGGAGATATTTTTTATATCATGTTCAAACGAGAAAGCCGCGCGATTAGCACGGGATATGCTTAATGTAATAAAAGCCAAACTTCCTTGCGCAACCAAAGTTTCATTCAGCAATAAGTCTTAGAATTATCAATAGCAAAGCATTTTTATATACTTATTGTATCAGAAATATATGCTAGTAGAAGTTGATACAGTAAAGGGATTTCAGGACTACTTGCCTCCGGAATCTGTAAGGAGAAGGTTTGTCAAGGAGATTATAGAAAAACATTTCAAATTGTACGGTTTTCTTCCTATTGAGACCCCAGTAATAGAATTCGACGAGATAATGAAGCCGGACAATCTTGAGCCAGCAGATGAGGCCGTATCCGACAGATTTAGATTAAGAGATAGGGGGGGAAGAAATCTAGGTTTAAGATACGAATTTACTTTTCAGCTGTCAAGGATATTCAAACAGAATCCGAATATCAAACTTCCTTTTAAACGCTATCAAATCGGAGAGGTTTTCAGGGATGAGCCAATAGGTCCAGGAAGATTCAGACAGTTTACACAGTGTGACGCAGATGTAGTTGGAGAGAGCAGTGTAGATTCTGACGCAGAACTTCTTGCAATGCTTAGCGATATTGTAAAAGAACTAGGCATTGAAGCTAGAATATGTGTGAATAATAGGAAACTGATTAATTCACTAATTGAAAGCGTTCAGATAGGTGATGTAAATCAAGTCATGCGAGAACTTGATAAGCTTGATAAAATTGGAGAAGATTTAGTCAAGGCTAATCTTAAAAAGTTTGCAGATACTAATCAAGTGATTACATTGTTTAAGCTTCTGGAGAAGGATTTATCATTTTTTATAAGTAATGCTTTCGATGGTGCCGCCGAACTTGAACAGTTAGAAAAAAAATGCAGGCAATATGGAGTTAAAATTTTCTTTACTCCAAGCATGATTAGAGGATTGGGATATTATACTGGGAATATTTTCGAAGTAAAACAAAACGGAGGAAATATAACTATTGCTGCAGGAGGTAGATATGACCGGGTTGTAGGAAAGTATGTCAATCGTGAAATACCTGCAGTAGGAATTTCTTTCGGATTAGAGAGAGTGAGCGATTTAGCAAAAGTTAATATTCCAGATTCAATAGTTGCTTCAGTAATTTCTTTAAATCGCGATAGCCAGATGAGAAAATTGGCTAAGGCACTAAGGACAGAAGGAATAAACTGCATTACTTCTTCAGGCAAGCCCGGGAAAGCCTTAGAGTATGCAAATTCATTAAAGATTCCATATGTAATATTTATTGGCGACGAAGAAGTCGCAAAAAAGAAATTCAAACTTAAAAACATGGTTTCAGGAGAAGAGAAGTATTTATCTGAAAAGCAGGTAATTAATGTTTTCGTCAAACATATTAAATCTGGCTATCTTCTTCAGTAGATTCTTTTATTCTTTTGTCTAAAAAACGGTCCTGAATAGTCTCTTCTTCCTCTTCTATTTTCTCCTCTCTCTCCTCTTCCTTGATTTTAGTTAATTCTGCTTCCACTTCTTTTTCTAGCTTTGCCAGTTCTTCAGCATTTGCTTTTTCATATAGATTCTTAAGCCAAATCCATATTTCCTCGCAGTGTCCTTCCTGCTCAAGCCAGACTTTATGCTGATTATCCAGATGCAATAGAGGTATGAATGTAGCTATCTTCTCCTCGTTTGTTTTTCCAGCCAGTTCACTCAAGGACAGCCTATCTTTTCTCTTCTTAAATATATCTTCAAGTTTTCTATACACTTCTTTTATTTTGTCCTGAACGTTTATTCTTTGCTTAGGAAGAGAGCTGGCTGTCTCAAATTCCTGTTGTTTTGCAACTATTACTTTTCTTATTCTTCTATTTTCTGTTTTTATAGCAGTTCCAAGAGCAATCATTATCTCTTCCAATGTAACTTTCTTAAATCTAGGCAAGGGTGTGCGTACTATAAGTTCAGGTATTTCTTCATCCAGTTCTATGCGCTCTTGAATATAATGCTTTTCTTCTTTCTCTCCAAACAAAACGGCATCAAGGCTCCGTATATCTTCATGCAGAAGAATTTCAGATTTTATTCTAAGAAGAAGCGATGCGGCAAGAAGAACTTTACTCGATATGAAAAAATTTGCTTCTTCCAGAGCTCGAACACGTTCAAGGAATTTTTCAGATAGGAGCGAAATGTTTATGTCCCACGGGTCAAGCTGTTCAGTATTAATAAGGTCATAAATAATTGCCTGCCAACTTAACTTATCACTAAACAATAATCCATGAATCTGTTCTTGTCCTACTTTATTTGGGTGCGCGGCTTGAACTTGCGCATTTTCTTTTTCCACTTATTAATTAGGGATGAGGCTTTATATGTCTTTTTGTTTGAATGCATTTATACTGAAAAATCTTTAGGAATAAGAGCTTGATTTATGTGTTCATTTAATAGTTACAACATATAGAAAAGTTTATAAAGGGTAGTTACCTAAGAATAGTATCACCTCTTTTTTCCCAGAAGAGGACGTTTCATCGCTCTTTTTGATTGATGAGGCCTCCTCTTCATGGGTTTACAACTGAGTTAAACTTTTGTATGGTTTTATAGGTTTTTCATAAGAGATAAGGTATTTTCTGGGAGAAGAAGGAAAAAGAGGATGATAAAGAGGATTTCATATTCTTTAAAGAAAAGAGAGCTGAAGTATTTAATTCTTCAAATTTTTTTGACATTTATTTATTGAGAAATTCAGTATAATGACATTTGCCACAGGCAAGACGGTCTTTGTGCACTGCGAGGAAAATCCCGGGTCCGCATTTGACACAGTGCTTTTTTTTCTTAAGAGAATCTCCGGAAATAGTATAGTGAATGTATTTCTTGCTTGTGGGCTTGTTCTTATGCGGCTTCTTACCTTCTCCGCCTTTTGCTGTTCCACCCGCTCTTTCAGACATATTATGCCCCCTCCTTCTTTGCTACCACTTTAGGTCTTGGCTCTGTTCTATTTTTATCTTCTGCAGAGTCATATATGAATGCTTCAATGTCAAATGTTTTTCTGCCAAAATTGCTGTATATATTTCTCAAGGCAATTAATTCAGGGGAGACATTGAATTTTTCAGCTAACAAAGAGATGCATTTTACCTTTCCCGGATTGCTTTCAGACTCAACAATTGCCTTTAATTCTTTCCTCATAAGCAACTTGTTCTTTAATTCGCTTGTTATTTTCATCCTAGCTTCACCGCGAATGTTCCTTTCTTAGATAGTTTAAGATTTTTAGCAATTTCAGAACTTTCAGGATTTATTATTACCATTTTGCCTTTATAATTTTCTGCGAACTCCTTAGAGCCACAATTAGGGCATTCATTGCCCCCTTCAAATATTGACTTGCATCCCTTACATATTTTTTGCGCCATTTATTTTTTCTCTCCTTTTGATTTCTTTTCCTTTTTTTCAGTAGATTTTGCTCCGGCTTCTTTTTTCTTCTTATCTTCTTTTAGCCACTCCAGCTTGCCTAATCCAGGCTGACGCATCGTCAGTCCTATTTTTGGCTCTCCAGATTTATAGCTTATAGCGACTATTCTTGCAAGACATTCATCGTCTTTCGAAATACTTCTTTTTGAAGCTTTTCCTGAAAGTGTGCCAGTCTTGCTTAATGATACATAATCTTCCATAGTTTGAGAGATGTGAATCATTCCTTGAGCTGGGCCTACTTGGATAAACGCCCCAAAATTGGTTATTTCAGCTATTGTGCCATGCACTAATTCATGCAGTTCAGGTTTCCAGACAAGAAGCTTGAATATTGAGCGATAGAATGCGGCGCCGTCTCCAGGAATTATAACTCCATCATCAATATGTTCTACAGAAATAACCCCTATGATGAATCCAAGCTCCTTAAAGTGCTTATTTACATAACTCTCTTTTAACTGTTTCTGAATAGCCTCGTTAGTAGGCAATCCAAAATGTTTTGGTTCTACCCTTATATGATCCTCTACTTCTACTAAATAAAACATGGTACTATTAACGAAGAGTGAAGCAAAACTCGGTTTAAAAAGCTTGCGATGATTTAAGTAATGTTACAGGACATAGACATTTGTCACAACCTTTAAAATAATTTTCCGAATGCAAAATAAATGTCCGCCGGAACTTTCCCATGCAGACTAAAGGCAATTCTCCCGTAATCAAGTGTCAATTTCATCAACATCAAAAAGTCCTTGCGTTTACCGCACCCTTTAGGGTGCGGTGGTTCCCGACATAATATAAAGAGCGGGAGGAGGGAGTCGAACCCTCGTCTACGGAGCCACAGTCCGTTGTTCTACCGTTAAACTACATCCGCCATGAAAACGATACCTCTATAACCTTGCGGTTTAAAGGTAACGCTAAGCTTACGCTCAATGATTTAGAATAATATTTGTCTTTTAAGTCTTTGTATATCATTTTTTTATTAGGATTACTTAGATAGCCTATAGAGAATCACATTTAAGTATTTTTGTGTGGATAAGGCATTTATCTGTGTCTTGTTAAGAATAGTTGGTTATAAGACGTTTCTATTGGGAAAAACACATCTTAAATCAATTGGGTGATTTATCCACACAATACTAATAACTTTTTTATTTAGCCTGTTATTGGTTAGAATGATAAGGTTTTTTTATATTCACTTTTTAGCTATCTTCCATAATAAGTCAAAATGTTTCTTATACATTTCAGCTACTAGCTTTGATTTAATTACAATGCAAACTAGTGTTGGATCCCAGATGTTTATATTTATCTTATCCCCATAGATAAAAGTAGCAACTGGGCTAGATAATTCCTCTGAAACGAATTTAACTTGTGTGTAATATGATGGGAGATTTCCTCTTTTTGTATAAATGCCATAATAAGGTATTTTCTTATTTTTCACATCTCTTAGCCATTGTTCAGCAAACACGGGTAATTTTTCTCTTAGTTGACCTTTAATCCCGAAACCATAAAGTGGCTTTCCTTCACGAATCATATCTCTCCATGCGGATTTCATACCTTCATCACCTTTGAAGACTTCGACTTTTATTTCATCAGAAGATGATTTGTAAAACTTCTCTAATGATGGAAAAATTGAATCCAGGAGCTCCTTTTTCTCTCTCAATAATTCATATAGATTATTCGGGTCAGATGCACTATACCTTGTTGTCTTTCCTTCTTTATGTATTGAAATAAGACCTTTTTCTCTTAATTGTTCTAGTATATCATAGATGTTTGTTCTATGAAAACCACATTCCTTTGTTATATCTCGAACCGTACAAGTTTTCAATTTGAGTACGGCAAAGTAAATCTTGGATTCTGCTTCAGTTAAGCCGAGGTCTGTCAGTATCATATCCTCCATAGAAGATTAACGTTTATGCAATATTTAAAGTTGTCTATTATTAGACACACATGCTTTATATGTTGTTTTCTGTAATTACTATTAAGTGACTAATATGGAACAGAAGACAAAACATCAAGGATGGAATCAAAGAAATGTTGACTTTAGCAAAGCTCATGGAAACGAGGATGAAGCCTTTGATAAATTGATAGAGTCAATGAATCTGAAAAACGGAATGACTATGGGCGATATTATGTCTGGGTATGGTGCGGTATCTAGAAAGGTATTAGACTATTGCTCTAAAAACAATCTCTATGTCCGAGTTATTTTGACTGATGCATATGAAGAGCAAATAAACAAATCTACTTCGTATCTTGCTCCATATGAACTTCAAGGATACGCAGTCCAAAAGAGAGTAGAAGATGCTAGATGTCTATCCCTTGAAAATATTCTTGACAAGGCAGTTATTAAAATGGGTTTACATGAAGTACCAAAGAATGACCAACCGAGAATTATTCAAAATGCCTATAATGCCTTGAAAGAACATGGTGAAATATATATTTGGGAATCTTTTGGTCAAACACCAGAACTGAGCCGTTGCTTTAGAGAATTAGTGAAAAAGAAAGACGAATTAGCAGGTTTTGATAGTTTTGTTGAAAATAGACATTTTTCCCATGAAACAGATATATTCAAGCAATTAAAAGAAGCAGGATTTAGAGATATTGAAATTGTTTATGATGGAATATTTAATTATACAACCAAAAACCTTCTTGAAAGCGACTTTCTAGGAGATGAATCAAAACTTCAAGCATGGAACGAATATCTTAGGTCAACATTGTCTGATGAAGAAAAGAAAGCAGTCAAATTTAATGATACAGGCGATTCTATTTCAATGAGTTTTGTAAAAAAGATTATTAGAGGTGTAAAATAAAATGGAGAAAAAATGCTTTACGATAACTAAACGAATCGCAAAACACGGAAACCAAGCTATAATCGTAATTCCTCGTCTAATTGAAGATAGTTTAAAGCCTGGAACAATTGTTGAAGTTAAGATTGAAGTTCTTACAGTCGTCCCAAAATTATACATTTGAATGTAGTTCTTTGATTGTAGCTGGGCTCTCAGGTGTTTTACACATGGTTTATAGCCTAGTTTGGAAGTTATTCTAACTACATATAATAGAAATAATGGGGGTCTAATTCTTCAATATTTTGAGCTACAGTCTCAGCCATAATATTCCCTACTTTTCTTGAAACAGATATTGTTACAGGGAATTTACTATAAACAAAGGTGTTATTCCAATCTAATTTGGTAAAAGATAATATCTCCTCACAAACCTTCTTTATATCCGAGTCTAAGTTATAAGATTTAATCGATAGAGGTCTTGGAGTAGTTATCCCTGGATAAGTTCCTAGTGTAGGAACAAAGCCAGTTGTATAAAGAAAATTAGTATCTTTGTTTGTTATCAAAGTCCCTCTTAAAACGGGGTATTTGTTAGAAGTAAAAAATTTCACATCGGAATCTAAAATTGTAACAAAATCTCTCTTTTTAATTTCTTTAGATGCTTCAATAAAACCTTCCAATTCTTCTTCCCAATATCCTGAGCTTTTATGGATAACTAACCTGGTTGGATTCTTGCCTTTTCTAACACTTTTGTAGTGTTTTAATACCAATTCAATTATATCTTTTGAACTCTCCTTTGATAAATGTGGGCTGTTTGGATTTTTTTTATTAACCCACTTAAATGAATCTCCTCTAAGAACAAAACTCTCACCAGTATCTAAGAATATTTGTGCAAGGCTAGCTCTTATTGTTTTCTTTGTCTTTTCTCTAAAAAATGATATTCCTACGTAACAAGTATCTTCTTCTAAATAAGTTAATTTCCAAGGATGTCCTCTTTGACATTTATATAAGATTCCAACTACCAAATTCCAAGCAATCAAGAAAAGTTCTTGTGTCTTATCTTGTTTTAGTGTTTCAGGTCTTATTAGTTGTGTTGGCATTTTTAATTCCATAGCTAGAATTTTAATTCGGTTATGAAAATCATCATCATCTAATTTAATATTTGGTTTATCTGACCCAGAAGTACTAAAAATAGTAAATAATTCTTCGGGGATACTTATTAAAATCATGTCTGGTGGGCTTTCGCTATGATATATTTTTTTCATTCTATCCTTAATTATACTAAGTAGCTCCTCATTTCTTTCTTTCCCCTTACTTTTATCTTTTAAATAAACCATTTCATTAGAAGTTATCTCTCCCTCCCATTCTGGGTTAAAGACAAAAGAGAAATTTAATGGAGATTCTTTATTTAGTCCAGGGAATGGAATTCTCCATGGTTTTACCTCTTTTTTAGGAGATATCTTAAATTGAAACTGTTCAAATAAATCCTTAGCCTGAGAAATACTTTTATCAGAACCAATAATACCTATTCTAAACTCCTTGTAATCTACTTCTTTGTTTCCAGAAAATCTAGGACCATGTTTTATTAAGCCTACACAAGGATTATATGCCTGTTTGTTTTTATTAAAAAGAAGTTGTGGTTCGGGGATATAAATAACTTCAAAATCTTTACTCATTCTTCATCCTCCGATTCATCCATTAGTTCATAGTTTGGTGATTCATCAAATAATTCTATTTCAGATGCCTTACAAGGAGATTCTAACTCTAAGGATTTAGTTGCTATGAAATTCTGATGATTTAGAGTTTTTGTTTTCAAATCTAAAAGTGTAATAAGAAAGTCCAAGACACTATGCTCTTGTAGATTTGAACTATTAGTTGGTCTAAAACCATAATTTAATCTTTTTGCACTTTCACCTTCTATAATTTCTCTACCATCTTTTGTAAAAAGTCTAAAGAAGTTAAAAATTATAAATAACTCTCCATCAAAATCAGTAACTCTAAACTTTAAAGCTCTATGAGTAACAAAATTTAGTTTCTTATCTTTAAAATATGGTCTAGCTACCATTCTCCTCTTATGTCCTTCTTTACCCTTCATTTTTAAGGGAGAACTGGTGACTTTTTCATATATTACGTAAAGACAATTGAAGTTTCTATTAAAAGTATAATTAGTGTTTTCTCCCTTAGAAATTATAAATAGTTCTGTAACCCTTTTTCTCAAATTTAGTCTTTCTTCATCATCTAGACCCATATTGTCTATATCTTTATATTCTGGTGTATTTCCTAGACAATACTTCTTAATTATATCGTTTGGTAAGGGATTTATTGATATAGCTTTTTCTTTATATGTAATAAACTTATTGATATCTTTAGAATTCCAGAATGTTGGCTCAAGACCTTGACTTAGATTATAAACATATATCTTTGGTAAAGTCCCAACTTTAACAAGATTGCTAAATATTTTCTCTTTTTGATAGACTAATTTTTGTTTTTCTGTTAGATAATTCTCGTTTTTGTTAAATTTTTTATTTTCTTTTAAGTCTGTAATCTTTTGGATTAATTTCTCATACCCTATCTTTATTATTTCAATTTGTCCCACAAACGCTTTGAAATCTCTCATTTCAAAAGAATTAAACTTATTTTTCAAATCTTCAGATAAAGATTCTTTGATACTTGTTCTAAACTTTTTAACTTCATCATATTTATTGGAAACATCATCAAATATCGATTTCCATTTTGTAAAGTTTTTAAGATTTCTAGCAAATAACTTAAAATAAAATTTGGTTGAGCTTTCCATATACATAATAAAGTATTTCCCAAACCCTGCCAAGAAGTCTTTATCAGATAAACTTAAATTCGTATATTTTATTTCAACATAAGTCTCTTTTTCACCATCAAAATTTGGTCTTCTAAAGACCTTATCTTGAAAGATACCATCTGTATCAGAGTCTTTTACTAAAGAATAATCTCTCAACTCCATAAATTCAATTATTTTCTTGCCGTAGCTACTAGAATCATGAACTGTTGCCTCTCTTTCTCCCTCATAGTTTGTTATAGCCATACTAAAAATTGACTAAAAGCCACTATAAAGAATTTACTATCTATACTTTTTCACACCATACACATGTTTGTTTAGGACAGTCTTCACCTAACATCTTTATTGCTTTGTTGAATAGTTTCTCTGCATGTTCTGGTGTAATTTTCATCTTTTTCAAATCCGTATTAAAAACAACCTCTCCAGTTTCTAAAACTTCTTTTGGATGATAGAATAACAAATAAGCATGGTCTTCTACTTTGTGTCCTAATTTCTCAAGTAACCAAGCATAGATATTAAGTTGGTCTTGATAGTGTTCATGAGTATCATCTTTTAATGGGAAACCTCTTGTTTTGTAATCTAAAACAATTAGTTTATTATTTACTTTATTTACCATCAAGTTATCTATCCCTCCATGAAGTATATTTCCTTCTTTATCTTCAAACCATAAACCTTTTCGTGAGTTTCTCCATTCTTTCAATAAATCCTTATTATCAAATAGTTTAAGATTTTCACATTCAGATTTACTACATAATTCTGGAGGAAGTTTACCTTTTTCCATAAACTTATCAAAATGTTTTTTTAAAATCCCATCCATTCCTGAAGGCAATGAAGGAAAAATACCATTTGGTCTACTCCACACCTCATGTTCAGACAGCCAGAAGCATCTTGGACATTCTTTTAATAGGTTTAGTGTTGATGGTGATAGTTTAAATGCTGTCATTTCATCTTCTCTTTAACAATTTAATAAAGGGGTACTTTTGTCCGCGGTAATTATTGTTAAAAGTTCAGTCATATTAGGAGCTACTAAATTACTCTCTTTTAATTCTAATAACTTTTCACTTACTTCTTTCATTATATGCCAGAACAATACAGGAGGTATTGCGTTTCCTAATGCCTTATACTTTTGAAAATCGCTCCCTATCAGTTTGAAAGACTCAGGAAAAGATTGTATTCTTGCTACTTCTCTAGGGGTAAATCTTCTGTATTTTTCACCTATTTTTAATACAGGGTCTGTGCTGTTTAAACTAACTTTGGCAAGGTGTGAAGTAACTGTAGCACAAGGCTCTTCAATATTCTGTGATCTACCTTTGTTCATTGATTTATTGGATTTTTGTAATCCCTCAATTGCTCTTTCACTAAAATAATATCTTTCATCAACATCTTTATGGTCAAAGATTACTTTCTTTAGAGGAACAGGATTATTATTTGATGGCTCAGGAAAGGAAGGGCTGATATTTAGGTCATTTCTATAACCTATTATTACAACTCTCTGTCTACGCTGAGGCACACCAAACCCTGACGCATCTACGAGTTTATAGTCTACTCTGTAACCTGCCTTTTCAAATTCTTTTAAAATTAGAGGAAAAGCCTTGCCGTTATTTGCTGAAATAAGCCCTCTTACGTTTTCAGCAATAAATGCTTTGGGTCTTTTGTCTTTAAGAATACGAACCATCTCTAGAAAAAGTCTGCCATTTTCAGATTTGAATCCAAGTCTTGGTGGATTTTGAGCAACTATTGAAAAAGATTGACACGGAAATCCTCCTATAAGAACATCATGGTCTGGTATGTCAATAGAAGATATCTTCTTTATATCTGCACATACACTTTCATGTTCAAAATTAGCATTGTATATTTCACAAGCACTCTTTTCTATATCATTTGCGAATACGATTTCGGTGTTGTGTCTAAAATATTTCTTACCTAAAAAATTGAAACCTCCGATTATCCCTAACTCGGTTCCACCGCATCCACAGAATAACGATGCTATTTTTATTTTTGCCATATTAAAATTTTTTCGTATTTACCTGCCCTTTTATCAAAGTTCACCTGAGCTCCATTTGAAAGAGTAACGTCTAGGATGCCACTCTTATACTTATTAACAGGATTCCTTATTATAAATAGTTTTACAGATGACCTGCTTATTACCATTCTATAAACATAATACTTTTCTCCCATACTTGACGCAATATTCCATTCGTTTTCAGTCATATGGAATGATTTAAAATCTATATCTGTATTGCTGATAGTGGTTTTTACTTCAATAAGTCGCAAGTCGGAATCCAATTCAAATGACCTTATATCATATCCCATCTTCAAATAATTAGGAAGATATACTACCTTACCTATAAGGTCTTCTCTACCACCGTTTTTTAGCCTCATACATTCATGACCTATCGCAAGATTTTCCCCTGCATCTCCTATTTCTTTGGTTTTAAGTATCTTATCGGTTATTTTATTCTTAAATTCAGTAATTGCAATAGCTGTGGCTTTCTTTTCTATTTCCAGATAATTGTTTTTATCTATTCCCATGAATGCAAGTACATCTGTTTCAAAGTTTGCTTTTACAGATAAATTTGAAACGTAGTAAAACCATTTGTTTTGAGCTTCTCTCAATTCTTCATTTGTAACACTTTTTCCATAAAATTTGTCGTATAAATTGAACCACGGGTCTTTTTCCACAAATGTGATTATTGCTCCCATTTCAACAGGATTTAAATAATAATTTGCTCCATGCTTTTTTAAGAGATTTGCATAGTATAAATAATCCATAATATCACCTGCATAACGTATTACATCACCTTTCCAATCATAGTCAAAGCCTTGTTCTCGGTTTGATTTAATTAAATCAATTGTTTCTTTTACGTCTTTATTCTCTACAGTAACTCTAGTATCATTAAAAATACAGTGTGTTACTTCAGCTTTGTTAATTCCAAATGGCGTTTCTACTCCCTTGTTAGCTTGATAGAGAAGTTTTAAGATATAATGGGCAGGTTTAAACTTTATTCCTCGCTCAATAAGTTTTTTAGTTTCTTGAGATTTCAAGTGTCCTCCAGGATATTGAAACGAATAACAAAATAACTTAAAAAATTCAACTAAATCTTGATTTTTTGCCATTCTTTTTGCAATCTCGCTCGGACCTTCTGTTTCATTATCTAAGTTATATAAAATAAGGCTAAATAATGCAGAAATCTCAGTCCTCCAATTGTTTATAGTCTTATCCGTTCTTACAACATTTCCTGGAAATCCTTTGATTATCTTATTAAGTGATTTATCAAATTGTTCTTTTTGTTGTATGGGCATTTCAGCAACAGCAGAACTTACCATAAGTAATATTCTTTCTATATCATTCTTAAATCTAGGTCTGATATGATGCAATCTGAAATAATAATTATCAGGCGTTTTGTATATCTTTTTTGTTTTCATCGTTTATCCACTTTTTTAGTTGTTGTGCAATAGCCTCCGCAAGTAATGGGGGAACTGCATTCCCAACCTGCCTATACTGAGAGGTCTTGCTACCATAAAATATAAAGTTATCGGGAAACGATTGTATTCTTGCAGATTCTCTTACAGTTGGGATTCTATTTGCCCAAGGGTGAAAATGATGTCTATGACCTGTATCTATGGTAAGAGATGGCTTTGAACTATTCAATCTTGTCCAGGCAATATGAACTTTTCTTGTATTTCTAAGCTCTTTTGGAAGATTTTTGTAATTTCCACCTTCTGGAACAAGACCTATTATTGACTTAGTTCTGTCTGAATGATTACTTGCGATATGATTGTGAATTTTATTGGAATTAATTCGCATCAAATTTTGATATTCATTTTTAGGTTTAGAAATATACTGGTCTTCTTCAATTGAGTCTTCTAAAATAGGTAGGTCGTTTATAGCATCACCCAAAGTGACCTGTGTACTTAATGGCAATGGAAATTCAAATTCTCCTTTTTTTGAGGCTACTATGATTATTCTTTTTCTAACTTGAGGGACTCCATATTCATCTGCTTTTAAAATAGAATGGTTTGTTTTGTAACCTCTCTTTGAAAATTCTTCAAGAATACTTTTTAAAGCCCTTCCTTCAAAAAGACCTTTTAGACCTGGCACATTTTCAATAAGAGCGTGGTTTGGTTTTAAAATATCTAAAATTCTGAAAAACTCAAGATAGAGAGAATTTCTTGAATCCATGTAAACTCTTTTTCCAGATACACTGAATCCTTGACAAGGTGGTCCACCAATCAAAAGGTCAATTTTTTTATCACCAATTAAGCTTAAAATTTCATCTTTTGAGACTGACCGAATATCTTTTAGTAAGTATTGAGAGTCTGGATGATTTTTTAAGAAAGTCTCTTTAGAATCTTTATCATTATCAACTCCCAAAATTATGTTAAAACCTGCCTTTGCAAATCCAAAACTCAACCCTCCAGCACCACAAAATAAGTCAACGACGTTTAGCTCTTTTTTCATGTTAATCCTAAAATAATCACTTATTTAAAATTTGCCCTTAACAACACATACAACTGTAAAGGAACTAAAACAGATTCACTTATGGGTAGAACAAAAATTTCTATTAGAAAAACAATTTGAACAACCCATAATATAATTATAAAGATATTATATTTAAATATACTTTTCTTCAAGAAATTCTGCTAAAGCATTAAACTTATGTTTACTTTTAGGAGTTACTACTGCACCTATTTTACCTTCATAAAGAAGTTTCTTAATTTGCTTCTGAACATCATCTCTTGATGTACACAAGACAAGGAAAGGCTTCTTTGAGAGATTCATTTTATTGACTCCATTACACACATCAAACCCTTCAGTTCCCATTCTTCCAGTTGTGCCATAATCTAAGTCAGATATAATTACATCATATGTTCCTCTTGAAGCTTCAGTCAACATTTCCTCTGGAGTTGAAGCATATGACAATCGAACATCATATCCTGGAATTCTTTCTTTTAATGGTTCTAAGTATTGATTTTGTGCCATCATTGCATCAACAGGCATCAAAAACATATCGTCACCAATGAGAATTTCAAGAGATTGTTTACTTTCCATATTTTTCCTCAAGTATCTTGAGTACCTCTCTTTGAACATTCTTAGGCATTCCTTCTGTCTTTGCCGTGCACCAGTTATTTGTTCTAGCTCCTAATCTGTAATTTGGACTATTTTCCCATATTTCTGCTAATGGTGTTTCATGAGTATTCCCATATATTGCTGTTGAATCGCTTCTTCCAGGGCACATCTGAATTCTTCCATTTAGCCTTAAGAATAATCCGTTTGCAACTTGATTGCATGGGGATGTTCCCATGTAAGCTGAAACCTCTTCTCTTCTCATCTGTTCTAAGCTCATAACTCCATTTTGTATGGCTGTATCATAAACTTCAGTCATCAACTGAACTAGCATTTCATGATTAGGGTCAATTCTTTTATTTTGAGCACTTAATCCAATAGATTTTGGTCCAGACTCCATGGTTGGAGCTATCACCAAAGGAATATTTCTTTTTGCAGCCCATAAGTACATTGTTGGAATCTCGTCAATCTGCTCAAGACCAACTGGTGCTGCTATTAATGATAATCTCTGTCCTTTACTTGGATCGTTGAAACCAGCTTCAACTAAATTAACTAGTGCTAGATTTCTTTTTTCAGTGTAATTTGAGACTCCTCTGTTTGTGAAAGTACCATTATTAACCTGATAGTCTCTTGTCATTGTGGATGAACCAACCATTTTATCCTGCCTATCTGAGAATAATGAATTGAAGCCAAGCAATATTCTTACACAATCGTATTGAGATACTTTTTCTACTAGCTCTTTAGCAGATTTTACTCCAAGATGACCATAATTCCTTATTGCCAATTCATCATTACCTAATTCAGCTCCTTTGGTAAAGATACTTATCGGTAACCCTCTCTCTTCAAATGCATCAAGAATATCAAAAAGGTCAGGATTCTGAAATAATTCTCCAGGACCTAAGAATTTAGTACCTTGCAACCCGATTGTTCTTGCATCATCAACTACTCCCATAACTTCTTGCCATGTCATCAAATTTGATTTATCTCCATATACTCCTTCTTGAGAGAAACATCCTGGACACTTAAGTCCACAAGGATAATTATTTACAAGATTTACTTCTCCATTCTTTGCTTTTTGGACTGTAGAGTTTGATAAGAATTCTAAGTCCATAGTTGAGATAGGTCTGATTGAAGTTTGCTTTCCTCCAACTAGCGTTTCTAAAGCTGGTCTTTGTACAACTTCTTCTTTTAATGCCCAGTCACTTGGTTGAAGCTTAAAATCTTCAGGAAATGCTCCTGCTTCATATATTGCAGGAATCATAGATTCATATTTCCTTATGATTTCTTCAACTTCTTGTTTTGTTTTTGTTGTCATCTTGTTTTTCCTTTTATTCTTACTATATAATGGTAAATTGTATATAATAAAGTATTTATCAATTTTTGAGCATAAATGACAATATTTATAAGCATAGTATATTTTATGCTAAATATGGTAGAGATTAATAGAATTAAGCTTGATAAAGCAGATCTAACTATCTTATCTGAGTTAGATAAAAATTGCAGAATTGCATCTACAATATTAGCAAGAAAAGTAAGAAAATCGAGACAATCAGTGGACTATAGAATAAACAATCTAGTAAAAGAAGGAATAATTACTAGTTTTCAAACAGCAATAAATCCTCACAAAATGGGTCATAAAATATATAAAATTTATTTAAAATTAAGAAACATTCCTGAAGAAAAGGATAGGTTGTTCAAATATCTCAAATCTTCAGGAAAAGTATATTGGATGGGTGAATGTTCAGGAAATTGGGAGCTTATTTTTGGAATATTTGCTAAGAATGATTATGAATTTTTTGAACTGAAGAATGAACTTATTTCAGAATTCAATAAAATAATTGTACAAGAAGAAGGTCAAATTCTTATTGATGTTAAGCAATATCCTAAGATGTACTTTACAAATCGCATATCTGAACCAACTATGTTTGCTGGAGAGTTAGTTAATAATCAATTAGACAAGTTAGATTACGCCATTCTTGGTGAAATCGTGAACAATGCTAGAATCTCTTTGGTAGAACTTGCTGAAAAAATGAAATCAACTGTTATAATTGTTAAAGGAAGATTGAAAAAAATGGAGCAAAAAGGCATAATCATTCAATATAGAATAGGTGTCAATCTGAATAAATTAGGACTTGAGTTATATAAATCAGTAATCAAATTAGATAGATATACAAAAGAAGATGAAAGAAAGCTTGAAAGTTATTTATCCAGTTTGCCTAATATTCAATATTTTATTAGAAATATATGGAGCATTGAACCTGAACTTGTTGTAAGTAGCTATCAGGAGTATTATCAAATAATCGAAAATCTAAAAAAAGCTTTCCCAGAAGTCATAAGAACAGTCGATTCAGTTTTAATGATTACAGATGAATGGACACCTGGATTTAGAAATTTGTTAAAAGCTGAATAGCAATACATCTATTAAGATTGTTTCAGGCTTGTTGTCTCTTTCATTTTAGTTATTATAAAATATTATTTTTTATTAAAGACGTCTGCAAAATCCTCTTTGCTTTCAGCTGTGGGTTTCTCACTTAACTTAATTTTATTTAATATTTCTTCTTGGTGCTTTTTGTTATAGCCTCTTATCAATTTTTCTAAAGCAATAACCCTAAAATCTTTCTTCTTATAGCCATAATTCTTGCTGGTTTTCCTGTTCTTTGCAACTACTTTTTTCTTTTCCAAATAATTATCTTTTTCAATAAATTCAGCAATCTTGGAAAACTGCTCCCACTCTGGCAAAAAAGATTTCTTTATATAAAAAGAATAGATGGTTAAATTACTCATCTTCATCTACCTCTTCAACGTCATCTGTATCTTCTTCTACAACTGCAACTTCTTTTTTTACTTCTTCTTCTGGAACTGCAACCTTATTTTTGTCAGCTAACATCGTTTTAATAAAATGCTCTTTACAAACTTTTTTAAGATGGTCTGTTATTTCTACTTTGTCCTTATTTAACTCAGCAATTATTTTATTTGTTGCTATTGTTATCTTTTCATGCTCTTCACTAAGAAAATTATTAACTTTAATTTGCAAGTCTGCTTCTATTAGCTGTCTTAGTTCAGCAATGGTGTTGGTTATGCTATCTCGGGCTTTTACTTGCACAGCCTTAATTATCTCTGCTGTCTGGTCTTGGATTAACTTAATATTATTATTTTTTATTATTTCAAATTCTTCCTCTGTTCCCTTGAATTTTTCTTTAATTTTTATAACATTATTTGTTAGTCCTTCATCATTTTTTTTAATCCTTGTGTCTAGCTCCTGCATCTTTTTATCTAATGCTGTCATCTTGTCGTTCAATTCTGCAAATGCATTTGTAAGCTTAGAGGATATTAGTCCAACATCCACATAATTCTTATTGCCTATCTTAATTGAAGATATGCCATTCCTTTCAAAAAATTCTGCATTGTTGTTGGTTAGCGGTAAGTAATCAAGATTTCCTATCTTCTCCTGCTCTCGAGTTTTCTTAAATAAAGAATTAAGTATCATTTTAGCAGCCCTCTCTCCAATAATATTCTTCTTATTGGGGTTATAGACACACCATACAATTTAGCAATCTGATTCATGCTAACACTAGATTGAAACTTAAACACTACACCATCTTCATCAATTTTAGTTTTAGGTCGGTTACATGGCTTACCGCTTCTACTTCCTGTTTCCATGGCTTTCTTTCTTCCAGACTGCATTCTTTCTCTTATAAGGCTTCTTTCAAACTCAGCAAATGCTCCTAAAACATGGAACATTAATCTGCCTTGTGGTGTGCTTGTATCTATGGATTGCTCCACTACAATAAAGTCTATTTGGTTATTCTGGAATGTTGTAACTGTGTTAAGCAAGTCTTGTAAACTCCTGCCAAGTCTGTCTAGCTTTGTAAATACAACAAGGTTAATGTTGTGCTTCTGCACGTCAGATAATAACTTAAGCAGTGCTGGTCTGTTGGTGTTCTTTCCAGAGATACCTTCATCACTATAATCGCTTATAATAATCTCAGCACCAGCATGGTCTTCTTTATATCTTAATAAAAACTTTGTAAGACTTTCTTCTTGGAGCAACAATTCTTGTTTTGCAGTGCTACATCTTTTATATTTTGCAATTCTTATAATCTTCTTGTCCTGTTGTTGTGTTGTTTGCTCCATTGTTATTTTAGTTGAAACTTTTATAATCTTATTTTTTCCATGTTGTTTTTTATTTTTGTTTGTTGGTTTATTGTTATTTAACCTACAATATATTAAAGCTCAAATGTTTTAAGAATATTATTATTTTGTCGTCGGTTAAGCACTATAAAGATAGCTGTCTTAATTTCTTGGTTTCATCCATTTAAGGTATAAACTTTCCTAAAAATTCATAATATATTATAAAATTTTAGTGATTTACCAAGCCTATATATAAATGAAATCGATAAAAATAGACATAGGCAAACCAGAAGAGCAACTAATGGTTTATTGCTGGACTATTAGTTTCTTTTTTCCAATTATTCTTTAGCACCCAAAACAAGATTAGGATAATAATAAGCTCACACAAACTAAAAATAGCCAAGCCCAAGATTAAGTTTTCTATCCCATTGCTGTTGCTTATGCAATTAAGAAAGGTTGGTGCATTTGTTATTGTGGTGTTGGTTATTGTGCTGTTCATTTTGTAAGCATCTTAATGTGGTTGGTTAATAGGGTTAATAGGATTAATAGGGGTTCCAGACCTATATACGAACTTTAAATTTGACTATAGATCCAAAAAGGGTATTAACCCCATTAACCCTAAGGGTATTAATCCTAACAATAATTTAAGAGCCCTCCTTTTTTTCTAAATTATTAGCTAGCCCGCCATCTGCTTCTTTAGGCTCTTTTTCTTTATTCTCCACTTCCCATGTAATTCCTAACCAAACATAAGCCAATTCACCGTTAACCATTTTCTGTGCATCTGTAACTCCATAGTTCCTAGTAAGTGTTTCTTTTATTGATTTATCCCCTACTGGAATAACCCTATACGCTTTACAATAATCATTATACTTTTTCCTTAATTCTTCCTTTGTTGTATATCCTAAACTATCTTCGGCTACATTATCCATACAAAAAGCCATAAAGCTATCACTTTTTCTTATCCATAGATTCTTTACATCTTGTATAGAGTTAGAATAAGAGAAATCTCTTTGTTGAAGTAGCCTTGCTAGTCCTTCCAATGCCCAGTTTAGTAGCCCACTTAGTTCCTCTTCTGTAGAAATTTTAGATACAACTTCTTTATCTGCGAGGTTATATTTTGGTCTATCATCAATCATAGCCTTTTTATCTTCATCTTTAAGTTTGTCTAGTTCTTTTTGAGATAAGAATACAAAAGGATATTCTAACAATACCCACCTGTTAAAGAAAGCGTCTGTTAAATCGTAGGTTTTTGGTAATTCATTAGCAGCATAAATCAGTTTTGCATAATTTAGGAAAGTCAATCTAACTTTAAATTTTCTGTTAGCAGTAAGCGGGTCCTGACCTGTTAGCAGTTTAAAGCTTCCCGTATTTTCTAATGCTTCTTTGCTAATATCTCCGCTAACATTTGCTAACTTCCCATGAAATTCACTTAATACAAATGTGTCCTTTTCTATTTCTTGAAGTTGTATGTTTACACAATTCTCATGCCCTAAGTATCTTTTTATAAGTTCTAACAATCTGCTTTTGCCGTTTCTGCCAAACCCCATCAACATGAATGCCTTTTCTATTCTGTAATCTCTTAACAGACAGTATCCAAAAAATTCTTGAACAATTGGGATATCATTTTCATATCTATGGATTTGTTTTAGAAACCCCTTGATAAGTGGGCAATCTGTGCCTGGTATAAAATTAATTGGGATTTTTGTAAAAAACCTCTTTTCTGGCGTGAACTCTCTAAGCGTCTTGGTGAAAATATCCAAAATTCCGTTCTTTACAGGTATCTCATTGGACGCACTTTCTTTAAAAAATTCTTTAGCTTCAATATAAGTATCTGTTTCAATTTTGGAAATTACATCATTTGCAATGTGATTTGTATAAGCTTCTCCTAGAACCGCCCTACAAAATTCCTTAACATATGTTCTTCCATTAGGCACATAAATGCCTTCCTGGTAAATCCATAAGTCTGATTTTTCATCATCTCTGGTAGTGTATAGATGATGTATGTTATATATCTCTTGACAAAGCATTTCAGTAGCTTCATCTCTTTTTTTACTAGCTAATAGCATTAGGACATAACTTCTAAAGTCTTCTGGATTTGTCTTACTTAGGTTTTTAAGATTAGTTGGACTTACAGGAATAGACTGCCCCCTCTTATCTTTAATATAATCCTTCCTTGATTTGTTTAACTCATCTAACATCCCTGCTTTTCCAGCAAACCATTCAAATGTCTCTTTATCAGATAATTTCTTTGCGTCTCTAACCAAACTATACTTATTCCATCCATCTCTCTCTTTCTGGCAATGAAAACAATGGGCGGTTTCATTGTTCCAACTTAAACATTTACCACCATTTGATAAATGGAGAGGACAATCAGTTGGATTTTTAGATGTATCAATCCCTAAACCACTAAGCAATTGCTCCATAGAAACAGAATTAAATATTTTTTTATTTACATCGTTACTAATTCCTTTGGGAGTATATTGTTTTTTAATCTTTTCAGCTTTCTTAGGACTTCTGTCATGCGGTTTTAACATAGCTTCTAATTCAGCATAAGGCATAAAAGCAATAGGCACATTTTTAACAACTGAATAAGTGCTGCCAGAGTTATGTTTGCTTCCAGGTGCAATAACCTGATTTCCTGCACCTATAACATCTGCAAGTGTATTTAGCTTTTCATCTTTTATCTTAAATGCTTTGTTATTGTCAGATGCGAACCATAGATGAAGGCATCTTTTTTTGCTACCGCTTGTAGTAGCAAATGTCTCTGGAAACAGACTAATAACCTTATCCTGAAATTCCTTTGTATCAAAATCAACAACGACTAAAAAGTAAGTTTTTCCATCGATTATTACAGAAGAATTATTACTCTGGACACCATAGTTTTTGCCCTTTTTAATGTGCTCTTTAAATATAGGACAATCTATTTTATGCACCTTCTTTTGCCAGCCTTTTTCAATTGGCTTTTTGCCATCTCCACCAATTAAAACAAAATTAAAGCCACTTATTTGTTTTGGAATTTTAAGAGTCATTTTTTAACTCTCCTAGATTTCTCTATAATATTTTTTAATTTACTTTCTAAAAATTCAGTTATTCTTGCATCAACTTTAATATCCTTAAGATTAATCTTATTCTTTAAACTGATTCCATTTAAAGTCCTGCATCTGCTTAAAGCAACATAAGTATGTCCATGCTCCCATACTCCAGAAGATAAATCCAAATGTATCCTGTCTAAAGTTTGACTTTGGCTTTTATGGATTGTTAAAGCCCAAGCTAATTTTAATGGTATTTGTATAAACCTTCCAGAAGTATTTGCAATAACCCTTCTTTTATCTTTATTATATTCATATTTTATCTTATCCCATTCTTCAGGACCAACTTCAACAGTAAACCTATCATTTATTTTTACATCAACACATCCATCTTTACATTCTATAACTTTTCCTAAAGTTCCATTAACCCATCTGCCATATTTATCATTTTTTACAAAGATAACTTGAGCATCTATTTTTAAATTTAGTTCCGAATCAGTTGGATATTCTAATTTAAAGTCTCCCGTTATTACAGCATTATAGACATGTACCTTGGAGGATATCTCTGATAATTTCCCCCGATTAATTATATTTGCTACAAAATTTGTTGGGGTTAAGGTTATGAATTCATCATCTGGTTTAGGGTTTACCCTGGAATTTATAAAACCCAATGATACTTCATCAACATTTCCCAATCTAACTTTATCTAAAAAATTTATAAAATCAACATCAGTTTGCCTGTAAACCTTTGTAAGATTGATTACATCAAAAGAAAAATATTTCATAACATTAGCATCGAAAAAATACGGAGATTTGTAAATACTATGTAAGATTTCCCCCAACTCTTTTTCAACTACTGGTGGTAATTGGTATAAATCACCAAATAATATCATTTGAACGCCACCAAAAGGTTTGCCTGGATCTTTGCCGTTTAATCTCATAAATAAATCAATTGCATCAAAAATATCTGCTCTTACCATTGATATTTCATCAATTATGATTGTATCTATCGACTTATAGTTAGCGTTATAGCTTACTTTTACATCACTATAATCCAGCATCTTGGGAGGAAACCTAAAAAGGGAATGGATTGTTTGTCCGCTGACATTTAAAGCTGAGATTCCAGTAGGTGCGCATACTACAACGTTCTTTTTAGTGTTTTTAACAAAGTGTCTTAATAATGTTGATTTACCTGTTCCTGCCTTGCCCGTAACAAGTTGGGATTTGTTCGTTTCATCCATAACTTTAAGTGCACACTTAAAATCATCGTTTAAATCAATACCTTCCTTATTTTCTATTGCTTTAATTGGTGATAGAGCTTCTAATGGTAATTCCCCCCGTATATTAGCATTATCAGCATTCTCTTGTCTGCACAAATTATATAGCTTTAATTGTGACTCCGTCATCTTCCACCTGCCATCTTAGGAATAATCATAAGGATTGCATCAGGTGTTACAGTAATAGTCTTCCCATCTTCAGAAACAAATTTAACTGCTTGTTGTGTAACAGAAAGAATCTTAGCTCTATACCAGAAATTGCTTACAAGTGTTATATTGACCCACTGACCTTCATAGATTATAATAGATTGATAGTCCATATTTAATTCACTTATTACTCCTATTATTTTGAATAAAAGAGAAGAAGTTCAACTGGAATTGATTGAACTCTCCTCTCCTGGCAGTATTGGCAACTAAAAAAACAAAAAAAACATTAGCTTTCATTTTGCTTTTTCCCTTCTTAAGCACGCTACTTCATGGAGCTTTTTATTCCAGTCAAATTGATTTTCATTAACACTAGCAATTAATTTATTACATCTAGGGCAGTGCCATTGATGTATTTCTTGAATATTTTTTGTTGTCATTGTTTTTGCTCCTGATTCTTCATCTCCTTTAGTTTTTGGAGAGCTTGATGATTATTTTCAGAAAGAAGGATTTGTTCTGCCTCTGTATAAACCTCAGTTATTAAGGTTTCATCAGCTTTGAGCTCTTGAATTAGACTACTCATTTCTTTTTCTCCTTGTCCCAGTTATATTGTTTGCAGTGTGGACATGCCTTTGGTTTCTTTACTATGCCTCTCCATTCATGCCCACAAAGAGGACACTTGTTTAAAACCAGTTTTACTTGTCTTGTTATTGTTGTTTCCATTATTATTATTGGATAATAACCTTTATATACTATTATTTATTTAGTGAATATGAGGAACGCTAAATAATAGTAAATGACAAAAGAAGAAGAAGCATTAGACTTAATACAAGGAAAAAACCGTGACAATGGAGACAAGACCAAGGAGATAGCCTGGGCTCTTTTTTTAAAAAACTTAAATGAACCTAAAACCCTAGAATTAATTGATTTAGAACTTTACAAAAAAAAGAAAGGAACATACCAAAAAGTAAAAAGAACAATTGAACAAGAAAAGAGAAATGTGTCAAGATACAAAAAGGGGAATGCCTCAAGATATAAATCTAGCCTAAATACCCCTGCTATTCATGGATGCTTTAAAGCTTGGAGAGAAGCAAAGTTTTTTTTCCAAAGCAGAACAATTGAAAAAAGGAAGGGGAAAGGAGGCTCTTATGGTCTACGTGTTCAGAAATTATGTGGGCTTAGTCTTACACCCCTATTCTTTTTTTTAAATAAAGAGTTAATAAAAAAAGAAAAAGTTTTAAATTCCCAAGAAGAGAGCATATTATCTTTTTTATTTTCTCCTGATGCAGTTAGATATAGGTTGTTTAAAGAATATAGAACTCAAGATTTTATAACTGCAATATTAAAATTTTATGCTAAACATTATCTTATTCCCTACTTAGAAAAAAAAGATAAAATAAAACTAATCGGCACATTTGATAAGGATTATTTAGATATTTGTCTGGATTTCAAAAAGAAAAAAATAACTCCTCCTGAACTCTCTGATGCTGAATTTAAAAAGAATTACATGCATATGATGAATACAGAAATAGGAACCAGCAATAAAAAGCCGTCAAAAGAAAAGCAAATGATACAGGATAATCTGGAAAATATAGGAACTGATTTTTATGATTCTTCATCACATCTATTAAAAATTAAAGGTGAGTGGTTCTTTGAAGATAGATACAATGAAGAATATTTCCTAAAGCATTATTATTCTCTGCATTACCATTATCCAGATATTATGACTTCTCTAGATTTAAAGATTATGCAAGTTTTAGAACTAAAATAATATTATTTTTTTTATAACAACAAGATTACTCTTTTTTTCCTTCTTTATTCTTAATAGATGCTAGCTCCTGAGTTTTTTCTGCTAATAATTTTTCCAATAACTCTACAAGGAGAAAGGAATAATCTTTAGTTGGGTCATACTCTTCTTGTCCAATCTGGAGAAGTTGGTCAGTTTCCATTTTTTATACCCCCCTTGCTATTTTTAATTTTTCTGATACCATTATTTTTTTTACATATTCTCTCAATTCTTGTTTTTCTTTTTCTCTGTCTTCTGCCATTTTAACCATCTTCTTTTGGAGTTCTTCATATTTAATTTCAAGTTCATGTTTCCTTTCTGGTGGCAAATCTGCAATATTATAAACCTGCTCTCTCAACATTTTCTTTACATCTGCGGGGTTAGGATGGTTGTAAGCTCTTGACATATCCTCTGAATGTCCCATAAATTTTATTGCTGTATCTTTGCTTATTTTGTTTTGCTCTGCAAGATTATATAACTCTGTGGCTCTTGAATGTCTTAATAAATAATTCCAGCAATCACGCTTTAAAACTTTCTTAGTATGGGTCTTAAACCAGTTGTTTGCCTTATCTTTCTCTATAGGTTTATCCTTTATTCTCTTAGAATGAAAGATATAAACTCCTTTGTTATCAGATTTTTCTTGTTCTTGTTTAAGTCGCTTAATCCACTTGGTTGCTTCTTGCACATAAACAGTTCTTGCCTTATGTGTCTTGGTTGCATAGATATTCAGCTCTGTTAGTCCATCTTCAATGTCAAGTTTTATGTCATCCCATTTTAGAAGTCTTATCTCTTTTGTTCTTAGTCCTGCTTCATATTGAGTTAAGAGAAATGCTTTCCAATAGTTTGTTGGTTCTGCATCAACACATCTTTCAATATCTTCCTTTGTAAATAAAGTTTGGTGATTGATTTTTTCTTCATTGAATGAACCAGTTGTAAACTTAATGTCTTCAAGATTTGAGAATCTCATGCTCCAGTCTGGGAAAACAAATTTAAGGAAATTCTTTAGAGTAGCTTTAAGATTGTTTTTGTAATTTGCAGTAAAATCTTCGCTAACTATTAAGCTAAGCAATTCTCTCATGTCTTTTAGATCCATTTGCTTAAATGGCTTATTAAGAGCATAGCGCATCTGTCCTAAAACTCTTCTTAGGTGGTTGTAGCTATCTTCTCCGTTAAGACCCCTTGCCTTTCTATATACAATATATTCTTCTATCAGTTCTTTTTCCTTTTTATCAAGTTTATCTGAATACTTTGCTATTGCCCCAATCTTTAGTTTTGGATATTCTTTTAACATGAAAAATAGAGGCAAATTAAGGTTATATAGGTATCGCTTTTCCTTCCGTTAAACTACAACCGCCATGTACCAAATTTTTAATATTTCAGGGTATAAAAGGGTTTTCCACGCCGTTTTATGTTAGTCTATTCAATATAATAATCTTTATTAATGCCATAACTCTTTAATTTTATGCAACAAATTATTTTTTATCCTGACAAAAGGAGCATATCTAATGATTTTATTAAAGTGCAAAAGGGAGATTATTATATCCATGTGAGAGATGGACACTTATGTTTTGGGGAGATATGTTCGGTGTCTCATGATAAAGGAGCTTTTTCTTATCTTTTGCCCGAGAATAGTATTGATATATACTACCACAACATCAAAGAATCAATGGAAGGAGTTATAGTTCATCATGATAATGAAGGCTTAGCTCTCTTAGTTTTAGGCGATTCATCATCTTTTTCATTTCCCGGAGGAAGGAACAGCAAACCGATAGGCGTAGTTAATCCTCCCGTCTTGCATTTTGATTCATCAAAAAGAGTGTTACCTTAGTATTTTTAAGCTGCAATTCTCTTGTAATTAAATGAAATTTAAAGGATACGCCCTCATATTGTCCGGCTTTTGCATTGTAATATTCTTATTTCAGTTTGCGATTCTCTCATTTACAGGATTTTTTCTGCTTGATGAGTCATCATGGATACAGCCGTGGAGATTTATTACTGCAATATTCCTGCATGGAAGTTTTTCACACTTGCTTTATAATCTGTTTGCCTTAGCTTTGTTTGGCAGTATTCTTGAAGGTATAATCGGGGGCAGACGTTTTCTCATTGTTTTCTTTATTACGGGAATATTAGCAAATTTAATTGCTGTTAATTTTTATCCAAGTTCTTTAGGAGCTTCTGGAGCCATATTTGGGGTTATAGGGGCTATTACCATAGTAAGGCCTACTTTAATTGTATGGGCTTACGGTCTTCCTATGCCCATGTTTATTGCCGGGGCACTCTGGGCGATTGGAGATATAATAGGGATATTTGTTCCTAGCAACGTCGGGAATATTGCACATCTTGCTGGATTGGCTGCAGGGCTAATAATTGGTGCTTTCTACAGAGATTGGAATAAATCAGACAAATCAGAAAATAGTCTCGTCTTGGACGAGAGAAACGTTAGAAAATGGGAAGAGGAGAATTTTAGGATTTAATTGCTCCAAATAGATCTTATACTCTGAGGCTTGCCACGATGGGATTTTTTATCTCGTAAATACTTAAAAAGCAATTATTTGTTCTTCCAATATGAATCTCTGCAGACAAAATGGGTCGGCATCAATAGAAGAAATAGTCTATAATTTTCAGAAAACTGGAAAGGAGATATATTATACCCAGATTAGAAAAGAAGCCCGACTCAAACTCCGAGACTCTCCTAAAATGTCAGAAATAATACCTTCTTGTTAGAGCAATTTATCCAAGACAATCACATTTATCCCTTTGTTTCTGAATTCTTCAATCTCTAAATCCTCCAGCTTTCCTCGTTCTATTGGATCATCAGGATCAGAAAACTCAGGCAGACCTAGAAAAGTTTTTTTTGAAAAAGACCCGGTATATATTGTTTTTATATCACTTTTAGCAAGATATTCTGATGCAGTACGTACTTGAATTACATAATCGCGTGAACCGGCAATGAGAAATTCCTCAAGAAAATTACCTTGTCGCAAATATAATTCCACTCCAGAACCGCATATTGGACCTTGTTTATAAGCATAACTGTCTTCTACATGAAAACCATAGACTCTTCCTTCTAATTTTAATCTGGTAATCGTCTCTAGACCTTTCTGCAAACGTTTTAGTTCTTCACTATTTGCAGAAGAAAGATCATGTATATCTATAACTTCAAACAATTTAGAAAACCTAGCTATATCCTCCTCGCTAAAATTAAATGCGAGCCTTTCTAAAGATTTATCATCTGTTTTAAACATATTATTAAATAATTTGAAGAGTTTTTAAGAATTATTGTGATAGCGGGGGTGGGATTTGAACCGCACGACCTCGAGGTTATGGGCCTCGCGAGCACTCCGGGCTGCTCTACCCCGCTATTATTATAATGGCATAAAAGGACTTTTAAAGCTTGTTATCCTTAGAAAAGCATGTCTCGACGTAGAAAAGAGAAAGCTGAAAATATATGGAATCTTCCTAATACACTTACATTCATCAGAGTGATAATAACGTTCATTACAATATATTTCATATTTGCCCAATTCCCTCTTCTTCTTATTGCTATATTATTCACCTTGGGCATGATAACTGATTTTCTAGATGGGCAAATTGCAAGAAGGTTTAATTTAATAACTGAATTTGGGAGAAAATTTGACATGATTGCAGATCGTTTCCTTATGATTGGTGTGACTCTTGCATTAATAGTAGATTTTGTACTCCAGGGAGATCTTACAAGAAGCCATCTGCTTCAATTGTTTATTGTAATGTCCCGTGAAATAATAACTTTCCCATTCGCTCTGATATCTTTTGTCTCTCGTAAGCCAATTCCTCATGCACGTTTTATAGGTAAACTAACGACTTTTCTCCAAGGAATTGCAGTTCCATCTATAATATTAAGTTCCCTCTATCCTATATTCTCCTACTCATGGTATCTCTCAATTATAACATCTATTATAGGCATTTTCTCCGCTATATTCTACATAAATGACCTTAACAAAGAAGGAGTAAGATGAGCGGGCCAGGAGAAGGAAAGATAAAACTTGGAAAGGCAGATGTTTATTTGCATGTAAAAGGAAAGTCTGGAGCAAATGTAACTCACATTGACATTGAACTTTCTGAACTAAATGACATAATCCAGCCAGGTGAGAGCAGTTATGTTGGAGGCAAAAAAGGCGGCGTATTCCTTGGTTTGAAGAAAGAGATGATAAAAAGAGCAGGAAAAAAATTGAGCAACAGCAAATGAATGATTTATGCATGAGTCTTGGACGCTCAACTGTCAAGTTCATTGGCATGAAAAAGTAAAGAAATCCTGAGAATAAAGTGTAGGGGACATTTAGTCTTTTCTATATGGATGAAAAAAACCACTATCTTTTTTGAATGGATATCTACCACCTCTAAAATTAACTATTGAAAAATATCCCTTGGACAACTTTAATTAAGAATTTGATAAGACGCAGGATCAAGAGTATACATATCAAGATGATTATTTGCTATTTTTGTTAGCTGCTCCGCTTCTCTTTGTTTTCCAGCAGACTTAAGGACTTCTATAACATCAATACAATAAGCCAATCTTGAATTTTCAGGAATAGGTAAACTTGCGCCCGTCTGTCTTTCAATTGACTCTTTAGAAAAAATTGTAGGAACACTTAAACCCACTAATGCGGTCTTAACTTCCAAAGGAACGTCTTCGTCTTCGCTCACTCTTACAACTTTAACATATTCCCATTTTCCGCGATAGTATGTTCCAAGCGTTCCGAAAATCGCCATTACTTCATCGCTTCCTTGAATTCGGACCGTTCTTGTCATATGTATGAAGTAAAAAGGAGATTTATAATAATTTATATGGTTTAGTCTATATTGGCGCGCCATCTGGGTTGGAGGGCTAATAATTACAATAATCTTTATAAAACCTAAAGAGAATCTACCTTAATATGAGAACATCAATTGGGGCAGCAATTATTGATGATGAAAAGATTTTATTGGTTAGAAAAAGGCAAAGTTGGATACTACCGGGAGGAAAACCCGAGCCAAATGAATCTGATTTAGAATGTTTATCGAGAGAAGTCAGAGAAGAATTATCTGGAACAGAATTGGAGAATATTAAATACTATGGCGAATTTGAAGGAATAACTCCTCATGAAGGTGATATTTTAAAGACTAAAGTTTATTTTGCAGATATTAAAGGACAACTTGGCCAGCCAGCTATGGAAATTGCTGAGTATGATTGGATTAGTAATGTAAATGAATATAATCTCTCTGATATAACTTCTAAGATCTTAGATTCTCTTACTAAAGATGGTTACTTGAGGTGCCCTAGTGATTGAATAGAACATCGCGATTAAACTATATTTCTTGGACCGAGGTCTTCTGTTCCCGACAAGATTATATTGAGGTCTTGAAGAGAAACTGCCTCTTGCCATGTACAGCCCGCAGACATATTTCCCTGGGTCGCACACGCTTAAGCAAGAGATAGCTTTTTATAGCCTTATTTCTATTACTTGAAATGACGGTTAGTAATTCTTATGACGCTTGTGGTTTTGATTATCTTCAAAAACCTTGCAGTTGCTTTGATGATTTAACATGAATAAAAAAGAGAATAGGGGGATAATGTATAAAACATATACTATAGAGAAATCTCTCAAGCATCATGTAATAGAATGGGCCGCGACTACTTTAAGCGTTGTAGGTGCATTATTGAACGCCAAATTGAATATATTCGGGTTTTATCTCTTCATAATTGCAAATCTTCTTTGGATGAGCTTCTCCTGGAAGCATAAACACTGGGGCCTTCTCGTAATGAACTTGATATTTCTTGCCCTAAATATATATGGAATATATACCTGGACTTCCCAGCTTACTTAGTTAAAACTAAATTTTAACTCTTTGCATCACCAGTGAACAAAACTAACCTTATTTGTTTCTTACACTGCCTTTTTTCTTTCTCTCAACAAGCTTAATAACTTTAGAACTTCCCTGTGCCTGTGATACTGTTGCGGTCTTTGTCTTTGTGCTTGCCTTGCTTGCTGTGCTGACAGTTGTGACAGTAGTGCTGACAACCTTGTTAGCAGGCTTATTATTAGAATTGCTAACCGCAATAGTTTTCTTCTTTGTATTATTACTTGGCTTCTTATTAGCAGTAATGGTCTTTGATGTCATAGGTACAGATGCTGTAGATAAGAATGATACGGATGCAACAGAAGCAGAAGATCCAACCGCACTTCCATTGCTTCCAGAAACAACCCGCTGACTTCCGGAAGGCACTTCAACACCATCATTCGTGCTTATTGTCTTTGGAGTATCGTTGTTTTGAGGAACAGAAAATGGCTGATTCTGTCTTACTTCATTGTTTGTAGTGATAACATTATTTAAGCTATTCGTAACGTTAATATTAACTAAGTTATTATTATATTGATTACCAACTAATAAGTTATTATTGCTTTCATAAATCTGAACACCAATTCTATTAGAATCAAGTGTATTGTTAATTAAGGAATTTAAAGTAGAGGCATATAAAGTTATCCCCTCCTTTGAACCAGAAACAAAGTTAGAACGAATAATTGTATCTTGCTGAAATGCAACTCCACCTGTAGAAGTTAAATGTCCCACTCTAATCCCAGCCACGTCATTATTAACCAATCTATTATATTCTATAACATTATTCCTAGAAATACCGTATAAGTCTATGCCTGCTTTCCCTTGTGTAGACTCAATAAGATTATGATCTACACTAACATTCTTAACTGAAAGAAGTGTAATTCCTGCCGCACTGCTAAGAACTTGCTGGCTTGTAGACAAAAAAGCGTCTGATATAGTATTATTATATATGCGGGAGTTTGTTACAGCATTTAGAACTATAGCCCAAGCAAAATCCGATAATACTGTATTTTTAATAGTTATACCATTAAGATTTGTAACTGAAAAAGCATTTTTTGCTAATGGAGACTGTCTATCGCCTGATATAACATGACCATTCCCATCAAAAATTACATTATTAGCTGTAATCCTAAAACAACCTGCTTGAACATTAGTAATATCTTGGGTAAGAATATATTCTCCAGGTTGATTAATAACTCTGCAAGAATCAACAGCTATTGGTTCAGCAGAAACGGACGAAATTCCGTAAACTAAAAATGCTGTAACTAATATTGCTGTCAAAGCATAATTTATGATTTTCTTATTCATACAAAATGCAAAATAAAGCACTATTTAAATCTTTCGGTTTGTAACTATTTAATAATGAATACAAGAGAAATACATTTACCACTCTAAAGATGTCGTAGTTTAAAAATAAAAATTTAGCACCTAGAATTATAATACTATTATAACATTTCCACTACCTGTGCTACCATCGAGAATTAAGTCTTTACCTACTGCAACACGAATGCTTTGATTGACAGTTATGTTACCGTTCACTGTAAGTCTACTAGTTGGCAAAGATGTTCCGATGGAAACGTTTCCGCCAGCATCAACTATAAGTCCTGTGGTAGAAGATGCGCTTCCGCTAACATTTAATGAACCTGCCACGACAAGAGAATGAGATGGCTGTACATTACCCGTTAACACACCTACTTTTTGGTCTCTTACATAAAGTGTAGGCAAATCTACACTAGCATAACGAGTCCCTAATATAAGAGTCTGACCAGACGATCCTCCAGTAGGCCATCTATTTGCAATCCAAGAGCCATATGTAGATGTAAGATTAGTACCTAATAACATTCGTGATGTAAATCCTGTATCATTTGCTCCTCCCGCTCCTGATACGAAAACATCAGTCTTATCAAATAATGCCCCCGTATGATTCCCAAGAAAGACAGGGATAACATAGTTGCTGGCATTAATTGGACCGTTTACGTTAAGTCGATAAGGTGTAGTTGTTGTTCCTATACCTATGTCATTAGCATCTGCAAATAAAGTTGAAGTAGTGCCAAAGCCGACCATAAATGAATTATCTATATTATTTATTAAAGAGCTTGTTGCACTCGTGCCTACACCTATAGCTATCGAATTAGAACCACTTGTAACAACATTAGAACCTATAGATACACTAGAGCCCCCGAGAGCACGCGTGTTATATCCAATTGCCACATCCCATGTGACTAAAGCTAAGGCATTTTCTCCAATAGCATAAGCACTACTTCCTTCTGCGCCTTCGCCAGCACTAGTATTTAATCCTATTGCGATAGCCCCTATAGAATCAACTGTTCCTAAAGTTCGCGCACGATCGCCTATTGCAATACCTGAAGTACTACCAGAAGTAGAACTAATACCTATAACAACTGAATTTCCTCCAGTAACATTAGATGAAGCGCCCAAAACAACGGAGTTGGGCTTGCTTGCAAATACAGATGAACCGCCTGCAAAAGAAGAAGTCCCATTAGCTCTTGCATTATACCCTACTGCAACCGCATTAGTGTTATTAGCTACTGTTGAATGTCCAAGAGAAACAGAATCCCCTGCAAGAGCTTTTGCTGAATTACCGAATGCAGTAGCTCCGACTCCTGTTGCATTAGTGTCCGCGCCAAATGAAACAGCTGAGCCTGATCCACCACCAGGAGCTGAATCAGCAAAAGAAGAAACTCCGAAAACAACAGCATCGCCACCTACTACTATTATATTGCTGCCTACTCCAGAGGCAGTATCTCCATTAGCATCCAAATAAACGTCTCTTCCGATACCTAACTGACTAGTACCTATATTTGCCACTGTAACATTTCCTATAAATAAGCTAGTAGATGCATCTAATGGAGTATTAATATTTCCACCAGACCATTTTATACCTGAACTATTAATCACAGATCCAGTTCTCCACAAAGGAATATAGCCTGCAGTGCCGTCTCCGCTAACATTCCCAGTGCCGGCAGAAGGCCAGGCTGACTTACAATCATTACCAATGCAGAGCTTAGTTGCATTTACTGTATCAGTGCCGGATATATTCCCTATTACCGTCAGCTTTTGTGCAGGAGATGCAGTTCCTATTCCAACTTTCCCTCCCGTAAGTCTTATCAATTCACTGCTTGATTCAGCTAGAATTATATCTCCTCCTGCAGTGTTTGTTGCATTTATTGTCAGATGTCCATTGC
>Ga0209211_10000366_pt1 | contig 96357 bp, 89 predicted proteins | sample RifGroA2_FD_183992 | JGI IMG/M metagenome (GOLD analysis project Ga0209211, IMG submission 183992) | Groundwater microbial communities from Rifle, Colorado, USA - Groundwater A2 (SPAdes) (version 2) | ecosystem: Environmental > Aquatic > Deep subsurface > Groundwater | place: Rifle, Colorado... | reverse complement strand
GATCGGGGCGCTCGGACCGCGCTAATGCCAAACCCGCCTCTCCGTCAAAAGCCTGCAACACCTTAAACCCCGCATCTGTAAGCTCGGCATAAAGAACTCTGGCAAGTATCTCGTCATCTTCAACTATTATAATTTTTATTTTATTCATATATTATTGATACTATTTATGAGCAAACATCTTCAAGGGAATAAGCCCTACTTTTCCTTGAAGCGATTTTACCGCTAAAGGAAATTCTACATAAAATACGGCACCCCCTCCTTCGTTTGACTCATACCAAATTTTCCCTCCAAGAAGCTTAACGGCTTCCCTGGCAATGTATAATCCAAGACCCGTGCCGTCCGGCTTCGCCATAACAGCATTTGATGCCCGAAAAAATTTCTCAAAAATACGCGTTTGCGCTTCTTTCGGTATGCCAATACCGGTGTCGCTGATCACCAAAAGCGCGGAATCTTCTTTGATTTTTAATACTATCTCGACCATTCCTCCTTTGGGAGTATAATTAATCGCATTGGACAGAATATTCTGAAAAATATAATCGAATAAACTCTTGTCAATAATGGCAATCAATTTTTCCGGATGATTTGTAAAAACAGAAGTAAGTTTTTTCTTTTCAAAAAGCATACTGCATCCCCTCAAATCATTTTTAATAAATTCTACTAAATCAACCGACTCCGGCACAACGCCAACGCGCCCAGATTCAATGCGCGAAATACTGAGCAAAAGTTCCACTAAAATATTCAGGCGATCTGCCGATAAACGAATATCCTTAAGATATTTACGCTGTTTCTCCGGAAGCTTTTCTTTTCTTAAAAAAAGATCAACCGTCCACGAAATACCGGTAAGGGGCGTGCGAAGCTGATGAGAAGCAAGGGAAACAAATTCCGATTTTAAACGATCGAGTTCTTTCTCCGTGGCAATATCACGAAAAATATTGATAGCTCCGATAATCTGATCGTTAAATATTATCGGCGACGCAGTAAACGCCACCGGAAATCGCGTCCCGTCTTTTCGAATATAATAATAAGCATCAGCGCTGGTAACGACATTTTTTTTACCGACGGTCAAAGTAACCGAAAACTCCCGCTTTTCGCGCGGCACAAGATCGCCTCTCTCGTCTTCACTGCCAAACGCTTCGTAAAATTTCTTGCCCAAGAATTCTCCGCTACCGCACCCAAACATATTTTCGGCTACACCATTCATCATAATTATAGTGCCATCGCGATCTACGGCGATCAAACCATCGCCGATGCTTGATAAAATCGCATCATCCCTTGACTTGGCTTGGGATAAATTTTCTCTCTCCATTTGAAGATCCTCAAGGATATTTCTGGTAGCCACCCTGGCATCATCCAATTCTTTCTCCACTTGTTTATGATCGGTAATATCCTCCTCGGTCGCGACAAATCCGATTAAATTATTATACTTATCGATCATTGGAGATATGTGCGCCAAAGTAAAATATTCTTCCTGATTTTTCCGCCTATTTTTCACTTCCCCGCAGAATACGTTCCGATCATACTTAATAGTTTGCCAAAGATTCTTATAAAACTCGCCAGACATAAGCGCACCCCATAATCTTGGCGTATTGCCCACCATTTCCTGAAAAGTATAACCGGTCATTTTTTCCGCGCCCTTATTGGCATAAAGTATCAATCCATTGCTATCGGTAATGATAATGTGATTACTGGACGATTCTATGGCTAATAAATATTTTTCAATATCTGCAGCAAAAAATTCCTTAAGCCTGCGCATTGTAATAAAAAAGAAAACCAAAGACACTGAAACGGTTAAAAAAACCACGAATAAATCTATGATGCCGACAAACCAACCAATATCTTGCATTTTCGCGCTGTTCGAAGAAAGCGCATTGATGTTGATCGCAATTCTAAAAACGTAACTGACATAAAAATGCATTACTACGACTATCAACAACGCTCCGGTGATAATAATCGGCAAAATTATGCTTAATATTTTCCTGATAGGATCAACCATTTTTAACGGGTAAATCGGGATAAAATTGCTCAAACACCATATCTTGCGAAGAAACTCCTTTTTCCGCCAAATATTTGCCGGTAAAATTCACAAAACCGCGCAGTCCGATAATAAACCAAATTGCCTTATAACGAATATAACCGTTTACCACTTTTTTTAATGCTCTTTCCCGCAATGGACCGAAAATTTCGAACAACTTAAAACAGGGATACGTCCTTTCCATCCGCTTAAGCTCATCAAGATATACCGCCTCCGATTTATTATTATTTGCATAAATCAGTATAATCCGCTGATTAGAATGAATTTCATCGGCAAATCTGATAATACTTAAAAACGGCGTTACTCCAACTCCGCCAACCACAAAAATCAAAGGCAGCACATTGATTTTTGGAATACTCAACGACCCGTAAGGACCGGAAAAAACTACCCTTGCTCCCGGCAGCATTTCAACAAGAGTTTTCTTGTACCCGCTTTCACTTATTCTGAAAATTATATTTATTTCTCCTTTCTTATTTGGAGAAGAAACGATGGAAAACATCCGAGTATTACCCCTGGAATCGGAATATTTCATTTTCGGGATCATCAGCCAAATATATTGCCCCGCGATAAAACTAAAACTCGCAGGCACTTTAATTGCCGCCTCAAAGGTTCTTTCGGCGACTTTCTTCACGAAAATAATTGTTCCTTCATTGGATAGATTCATCTTGCCGTAAAATATTAAACAGCTACTTATTCCGGCCATTATGCGCCAAATGTTTTCCGTTGCCATTGTCGCCTTTATTTCCATTGGCGCCGTTGCCATTTTTAACCTTCTTCTTCAAATTTTTAATCTCATTCTTTAATTCCACCATTTTCAGTTCTCTCCCTATCATAGTTTTATTAATTTTTTCCAACTCTTCTATCCGGCCGGCAAGATCTTTTGTTTTTTCCAATATCGTTATTTCTAAAATTTTATTATATTCCATGAATCTTTCTTCAAGATCCTTCCTGGCGGTAATATCTTCAATGGCAAGAATTATTAATTGCGCCGAATCTATTTGTATCGCATTAAGAACCATTATTTTTTTTCCGATCATTTCAAAATTATGAATTACCTCGTAATTTCTCACTATTTTTTTATCCGGTAAAATCTTTTTCATCAAATTCATCAACTCGGGAATATTCCATTGACCATTCCCCAAATCATAAACAAACAAGCCCTCGGTTTGTTCCGGTGAAAATAAAAAAGTTTTATAGAAAGTCCGGTTCGCCGAGATGATCCTAAAGTCGGCGTCAAGAATCAAAAACGACTCCCTGGCAACATCCGCCAATGCATCCATAAAAAACAAGGCATTACGCCTTGAATTATCATCTGCCATTATTTTTGATTCAAATTCTTTATTCATATATTATTTTAATAATTATTTATATGAAATGCGCTTTTTAAGAAATCCGGAAGTAAAAAAAACACCGCTCAAATGACAGCGGTCTTCTTGTAATTACTAAAAGAATTGATATCAGACACAAAATTATTTTCAATAAATAAAATCGCATACGCGCGCCGAACGCATAATCGCTTATTTTGAAAATATTCCGTAATTTTAAATAATTTCAGTATTTTCAATCTTGATTGAAATAAAAAAATTAAAATACCAATATTATTTATTATAACACACTGATGTTTTTATGCCAGCAAACAACTTTCAGGGAAATAACGCCATAAATTTCCGAAATGCTTTTTCGCATTACGCAGTCTTGCCAAAACGATTTTTTTGTGTAAACTGAAATGAAATATCGTTTTTTGAAAAAATTAAAATAGGATAGAAAGGAGATTTTAGATGAAAAAATATGTTATCGCGCTTGGCGGAAACGCCATCATGGGAAATTCTTATGAAAAACAAGTCGAAAGTATCTATGGAACATTAAGTAATCTTACTGATTTACTGGCTGACGCTGAAAATAAAATAGCCGTCACTTACGGAAACGGACCGCAAGTTGGAAACATTTTAATCCAAAATTCCACGGCTAAACGATTAACGCCGGAACAGCCGATGTATGCCTGTGTCGCGCAAAGCCAGGGACTGCTTGGTTGTATGATTCAAACGGCGCTTTATAATTTACTGCGAAAAAATAACATCCAACGAGATATTTTAGGAACCATTACTTTCATTGAAGTAAATTCCAAAGATCCGGCATTTAATAATCCGACAAAGCCGGTAGGACCATTTTACAATAAACTGGAAATACGCGAACTTTTATGCCAAAATAATACTCATATTTTTAAAAAAATCACTGATAAAGTTTGGCGGCGAGCAGTCCCTTCTCCGGAACCATTGCGGATAATAAATTCGGACGCGATTAAAAACATTTTTGAATCAGGAAATATTCCGATTGTCTGCGGCGGAGGCGGCGTGCCTTTTATCAATATTAATGACGAACTAAAGGGAATAGACGCGGTTATAGACAAAGACAAAGCCAGCTCGCTTCTTGCCGATTCTTTAAGCGCCGATATATTGATTATTCTTACAAATGAACCGCAAGTGGCTTTAAACTACAAAAAACATAACGAAAAACGACTGGATTATATGAATACTGCAAACGCGAAAAAATATCTTGACGAGGGCCATTTCGCCGAAGGCAGTATGAAACCGAAAGTGGAAGCGGCAATAAATTTTGTTTCAAAATGTTCAGACCGCAAAGCGCTCATTACAAATTACAACTGCCTGATCTACGCTCTTCAAAACAAAAACGGAACATGGATTTATGAAATCGGAGAAAAACAATGAAAAATATAATCTCCATCAAAGATTTGTCAATCGCGGAAATTGATGAAATAATGAACGGCGCCGAAGATATGCAAAAAATCATAGCCGATCCATTTTTGCTTAAAAAGATAAATTCGCCGTTAAAATCAAAAATTACCTTGTTCTTCGCTGAATCGTCCACGAGAACCAGGGGATCTTTCAGCGAAGCGGCCAGGCGGCTTAATTTTGATTGTTATGAAATTTCCGGCGCCGAAGCAACATCGTTGAGTAAAAAAGAAAGTTTGGCGGATACGGCACGAATGTTCGCGTCAAAAAATCAAGGCGCCGATATTATAGCCGTAAGAACGAATACAGAAGGAGCGCCGAGATTTATCGCGGAAATATTGGATAAAATGAATTGCGAAACGGCAATAATAAACGCCGGCGACGGAATGAATCAGCATCCAACCCAAGCGCTTCTAGATTTATTTACAATTTCCAAATATTTCGGGCGAAAGAATATCCCCGATTTAACAATCGGCTTTATGGGCGACCTCGCCTACAGCAGGGTTGCGCATTCCGATCTTCTTCTCTTCCGTCTTTTGGGCGTAAAAAAAATACGGCTGGTATCCATGCCCGAGGCGAAAATACAGGCAAAATACAAAGACGGTTTTACGGAAATTATTGAAAGCGAAGATATTAAAACGCTTTCGGATTGCGACGTTGTTATTGCTTTACGAGTGCAGGAAGAACGATATACCGATCCGATGAAAAGAGAAACAATAAAGGGAAAATTCCGTATAACTCCGAAAAACATAAATTTATTCAAAAAAGAAGCGATTATTATGCACCCGCTGCCGAATCCTATCAACACGGGAGAAATAGATCCCTGCTTGTATAATTATAATAAAGGTCCGAAAGTGATAGTCCATGAACAAGCCGCTAACGGCATTCCAATAAGAATGCAAATACTAAATAAAAGCTATCAAGAACGTCAATTTAAAAATAATAACCAAACTGCATCAACCGTTGAACTTGAAAAAATCCGCGAAGAATCAGCGAAAGAATGTTTGGAGAAACAAAGAAATAAAAAAATGGAGTTTTTCAGACCGATTAACCCGGAAACTGGAACAGGAATTATCATAGATCACCTTCCACTCGGACAAGGAATCATCGTTCAGTCCCTGCTGGAAAAAACTATCGGCAACGACATATTGCCTATTCATACGATCAAAGGAGTATTATCGGGAAAATACGGCAAAAAAGACGTGATAATTATAGAAAATAATTGTTTAATTTTAGAAAACAATGACCTACTTGCCACAATTTCGTTAAAGTATGGGGAACGAACTACGCTTCATCTGGTGAAAGACAAAATGTATCGAAAATTCAAATTAAACCCGCCAATAATAATAAAAAAACTGCTGGCTTGCCCGAACCCAAATTGTGTAACCAATCATGAACCGGAATCAACAACTTGTTTTCATAACAAGTTCCCCGATCTCGGCATCGTGGAATGCGCTTATTGCGAACGCGAATTCCCATCCGAAGATCTTAAACCGATTTAAAAAACAAAGGATTGCTTAGAAAGCAATCCTTTTACTATTTTTAAAAAAGATTATAACCAACCATTAACGCCTGTCGGTTAATTTCGAGAAACTTTCCTTTTCCTTCTTCTTCTAACTTTTCTTTTAAAGCTGCCAAGGTATTCTCCATACTCACGATGCCCGTGGCTTTAAGATATACTCCCAATAGAATCATGTTCGAAACTTTAGGAGAATTTAATTTCTCTAAAATCGGCGCAGTATTAACATTTATAATGCGTAAATCTTTTCTTTCGCCACAATCATGATATTTAGTCAAAGAACTATTGATAATCACTAAACCATCTCGGCGAACATTTTTAATAAAATCAAAAGATGGTTCATTCATTACTATCAACACATCTGGAGTATTAACAATAGGCGACCCGATTTCTTCATCGGAAATTACTACCGTACAGGTAGATTTCCCGCCTCTCATTTGCGGCCCATAACTCGGGTAAAAAGTCACATTTTTATTTTCCTTTAAGACGGCGACTGCAAAAACTTCTCCCGCAAAAATATTTCCTTGGCCGCCGGCTCCGGCTATAATAATGCTTTTTAACATAAAGCCTCCTTCCAGCGGTCTTTATTGCGGTTCACGAAAAACTTTCAATGGGAAATAGTCAGACATTTTTCTTACATATTCTAACGACTCCAATGGCGTCATTTTCCAATTAGTTGGACAGTTGGAAAGAAATTCCACGAAAGAAAATCCCCTTCCTTCCACCTGACATTTCAATGCCTTTTCTATCGCTTTACGCGCCTTCATTGTCTCCGCGGGCGAAAATAATGCAACTCGCTGAATGAAAACTGGCGCTGATAATGTTTCCAATAATTCACACATTCTAATCGGCACGCCTTCTGATGCTACTCGTCCCAATGGAGTCGTAGTTGTTTTTGCCCCCAAAAGCGTTGTCGGCGCCCCCTGACCGCCGGTCATACCGTAAATCCCATTATTTATGAAAAATGTCGTTATATTTTCTCCACGATTTGGAGTATGAATGGCTTCATGCATACCAATCCCCGCCAAATCGCCGTCGCCCTGATAAGTAAAAACAATTTTATCGGGATGCACTCTTTTTAGACCGGTTGCCACTGCTTGAGCGCGGCCATGTGGCACAACAATAGCATCCGTATCCCAAAAATTATACATAGTAGAGCAACAACCAACGCCTATAACAGCAATAACCTTTTCGCGCAAACCCAATGACTCAATTGATTCGGCGATCAATTTATTTATTGTACCGTGATTGCATCCGGCGCAAAAAGTAAATGCGCCGGTTAAAATCTCCGGCCTTGAAAGGATTTTTTTTTCTTTTAACATAACCCCTTCCTTTCTATTTCCCGTAATATTTCTTCGGGAGCAGGAACTACTCCTCCCATTCTTCCAAAGAAACTTACTCGCGTATCATCACTAACAGATAATCGCACATCTTCAACCATCTGTCCCGCGCTCATTTCCACAACTAAAAATTTCGTGCTTGGAAAATTACGCGCCAAATACCTTATTTCATTATGAGGAAACGGCCATAACGATATTAGTCTTATCAAACCAATGTCCAACCCTTTTTCAACCGCCATCTTGATAATAGATTTAGCTATGCGACCGCATGTGCCATAAGCCACTACGATAAGTTTTGTTTTAGAATTAATATTAACGTTCTCAAAACGAACTTCTTGCGCCTCAATAGCGCGATATTTATTCTGCAGAGCTAAATTCATTTTTTCTAACTCAAGCGCCTCAAGATTAAACGGCACGATTTTATTGGGTTTTCGTCCTTTGGCGCCGCTTAATGCCCACGGTTTTTCAAATAAAACTGGCGCTTTATCGTAAAGATCTACACCCTCTTTAACCTGTCCAAGCGCGCCGTCTCCGAGAATTATCACCGGAATTCTCCAACGATCCGCCAACAGAAATGATTCAAAAGTCAAATCATACGCTTCTTGCACCGTGCTTGGCGCTAAAACTATCAAACGATAATCACCATGGCCACCGCCCTTTACAATCTGAAAATAATCAGACTGCGCCGGCTGAATATCACCCAGCCCCGGTCCGCCACGCATAATATCCACTATTACGCATGGCAATTCCGCAAGAGCAATATACGAAATGCACTCCATCTTCAAACTCATTCCCGGACCAGACGACGATGTCATCGCCCGCGCTCCTCCGGCCGCCGCGCCATAAACCATATTTATGGCTTCTATTTCCGAAGCGGCCTGAACAAAAACACCGCCCCTTACCGGAAGATGCCTGGCAAGATATTCCAAAATCTCCGTCGCCGGAGTGATCGGATATCCGGCATAAAAATTCAATCCGGCGCGAATTGCCGCCTCGGCAATCGCCTCATTTCCTTTCATAAAAATTTTACCCATTATCGCCCTCCTTCTCACATTTGCAATCGTCGCAATTTTCGCAATCTCCGATTTGGAACACCTCAATCGCCGCATCGGGACACACGATACCGCAAATCTTGCAAGCGTTGCATTTTTCCTCCGTATCACTAAAAACAGCGGGACAGAAACCGCAACCATTAGGATGCGGCCCCTTTTTAATCAATTTCTTAGGACAAAATGCTATGCAAAAATCGCATCCTTTACAAACTTCAGCATCTATTGCAATTCTTCCTTTTTTCATAAAACATTCCTTTCATAAAAAATATTAGTTTTCAAAGAATCGTAATAGTATACCGCAAAATAACCATCTTAGCAAGAACAGATACCTTATTTTCAACGCTTGCTCCTGAAAATATAAAATCCCGCTCCGCAATACTGCGAAACGGAATTTTTTATTATACTAAACATTCTCTACTCGCCCTTAAGTTCTTCTATTTTTTTCTTCAACGCCTCGTTGCCAGGATTTAATTCCAGCACTACTTCCAAATGCTGTATCGCTTCATCTTTTTTGCCCTGTTTTTCCAAAATCAATGCCAAGGAATAACGCGCGTTGGCATGAAACGGCGACAAATTCAACGCCTGAACAAAATTAATAATCGCTTTATCTGAATCGTCCTTATTATAATAAAATCTTCCCAACTGGAAAAAGAATTCCGCCAATTCCGATTGATCTTGCCAAACACCGCGACCCAACGCTAGAAAATCCCTGAAATAATCTTCCAAAGACGCGATGGCTTCTTCCGCCTTACCCTGATTTTCCAACGCCAAAGCTTCATTCAAATAAACGCCCAAATATTCTTCTTTCAACGCCCGCGCTTTTTTTAAATTCGTAAACGCCTTATCCATTTTTTCATTATCAATCTTACCGTCAACTGACGCCAAAATCATTTGAACGCGTCCTAAATTCACATAAAGAAACGGGTTGGTCGGCTCCAGTAAAATAGCTTTATTGAAATAATCTTCCGCCCAAATATAAGAATTTTCCACAACACTCCCCATATCACGATAAACAAGACCGCTATTTTCCCATACCGTTACGGAAGTCGGACTGATTTCCGTTGCCCGTTTGGCCGCATTAACCGCCAACGCCACGCTATTTTGCAGTTTTTGTCCGTCGCCCGCATCCCCGCCCTTATTCACTTCATTGATCGCCAAACTCAAATGCAAACGGCTCAAAGTCGTAAAATAAACTTCGCGAAACCCGAAACTTTCCGCGGCTTTAATCAAATACTCACTGCGATTTTCCGCCGTAATATTATCCGCCAAAGCCTTTTTATAATATATCTCGGCGATATAAATTCCGGATGACTGCCACCAAAAAGCCAAAACCGCCAGAACAAACATTATAAAAACGCTCAAAAATATAACTGAAAATTCCTGAAATTTTTTAAAATCGAATCTGCTTACTTTTATAATGCCCGGCTTGATCTCTCCCCATTCAACAACCGCCAAAGCCATAAAAAACCATAAATAAAAACTCAAAACAACGGAATTTTCATATACGATTCCCGCCAAAAACCAAACGCTCGTTCCGATAAAAAATAATAAAAAATAATAATTGCGACGCGCGCCGGGAATAACACCGATGGAAACATCGGGTAATGGATCGGAATGTTGTTTCTTTAAAAGATAATAGGAAACCAAAAAAAACATTGCGAAAAATGCCACCATCGCCAAAAATCCAAAAATACCAAGCGAAGAAATATTTTCCAAAAAAGCGGAATGCGATTTCATAAAACGGATATTCCAAAATGGAGACGATAAAAATTCCTCCCCCTTATAAAGATTGAAGTCGTACCAAAAATTTCCCGCTCCGGAACCGAAAATCGGATTGGCGAAAAAAGCGTTTGCAATTGTTTTGAGCGATACCGGAAATGCCAATAATACCTCTCGGGAAATACTGATAGACAGCAATTTGTGAATATTAAATCCCCAAAAAGCTAAAGATAAAAATGCCATAAGCAAAGGCAAGCTAAGCCAATTGCCCCGTTCACGAAAAAATCTTCCGGCAATAATAATGCCCAATAAAATCCCGACTCCGACAATAACAATAATCCAAGCTGCCCAAAAATCAATTAGAATCAAATACGCAAAATTGACAAAAAGCAAAATCCAACACAACCATACCCAACCCTTTTTAACAAAATCGTTATTGGACGAAATCTTTGACAACAAAATCACACTTACCAAAAACACTGAAATTCCGGCGGAATATACCGCCATTCCCTGTAAGGCAAGTCCCGCGGGAGACACGCCCAAAGAATAAATAAACCCTACAATAACGCTTGACGGAAAAAATCTTCCCAAATTAAACAATACAAAAAAAGAAAAAAGCTCTAAAAGCACATTGGAAATTAAAATCAGAGGGATAACCAATGCGGTAATTTTTGTTTTTATTGCCCGCTCGCCGCCAAAATTCTGCACAACAAGCCACCAAAAAAGAGAAAACAAAAATATTTCCGCAAAACTTCCTGAAAATCTACCATGAAATCCCAAGAAAGCGGATAACCGCGCCGGCGCAAAAAAAGAACTGATAAATGAGAAGGATACGAAAGCAACCAAGAACCAATCGATTGGCGTACGCACAATGCGTAATTCGTTGTTTTTAATAAATTTCCATAAAGTCAGAATTAAAAGCGCGCTAACGGCGAAAAATAACAAAAACAACTTATTAAAAGCGTAAAATTCAAAAGTAAACGGCAAGAAAAAAACAGGCAAGGTAAAAACAAGCGCGTAAATTATAAAATTTATTATTTTGATCATAAATTTATTATAACTCCTTTTGTCCGATTTGACAAAGTTCTTATTTCAATCAAAACTGTGGATAACTAATTAATCTTCTATGCGAAAAACTCTTCTGAAAATCATATATCCGTATTATTGCCTTTCGTGCAAAAATGAATTAAACGATTCATATCTTTGCCGCGAATGTTTCAGCGCGATTCCTTTGCTCAAAGAACAACTTTGTCCGGCATGCGAAAAACCTTCTCCCTTTGGCAAAACTCACGCAACTTGCCGGCAAAAAACTCCGCTTTCCGGAGTATTTGTCGCAATGGACTACAAAGAAAAAATTGTCCAACGGTTAATCCATCAATATAAATATAAATTTGTTAAAAATTTAGCAGAACCGCTGGCCAATATTCTGATCAAATCGCTCGCGGAACAAAATAAAGAATTATTTTTTAATACAAATACTGTTATTACCGCCGTCCCCCTACACCCTATCCGCTTGCGTTGGCGCGGATTTAACCAAGCGCAATTCATCGCCCAAAAATTAGCGTCTCGCTTCAATATTCCGTATGAAAATTTGCTTATCCGTTCAAAAAATAATCCCACGCAAAAAGATATACCCCAAACACCGCTTAGACAAAAAAACATTCAAGGCGTTTTTCGTCTTAATGACATACCAAACGTAAAATATCAAATCGAAAGTCCGATCAAATCAAACATTGTAATTATTGACGATATTACGACCACCCTTTCCACTTTAAACGAATGCGCCACGACCCTTCTACCGCTGAAACCAAAAAACATTTACGCCATCGTCCTTGCGCGCGGACTGTAAAAATTATCCGTATTAATTAATAACGACTAAAAAATACCGCTATTTTTCAATAGCGGTATCGCTTATTTTATTTTCGCATAAATTGCGGAAACTTACTTTTATTAAAATACTTCTTGCCCTCTTTTGACATAACCCATCTGTCCGAGACTTCATTTTTTAATGGTTCAATAAAATCTTCGAAATGTTTCATTAAAAGCATTCTCGCTAATTTTCTTAGTTTTTTATTACATATTAGCTTATCTTTTTTTTCGCTTTCAGCGAAAGTATTTCCAATAATTTGTTTATGCCTATAACTTCTGCTCATTTCAATTCAACCTCCTAAAACTTCTTTAAATTTTTCAATAAAAAAATCTATGTGTTCTTTCCCAATCGTCAATGGAGGCGAAATTCGCAAAACATGTTCGTGAGCTTCTTTGCAAAGAATGCCTTTTTCAATCAACTTGTTTACGTATTTACGCGCTCCGCCGGCCTCCGGGAAAAATTCTATTCCAATGAATAAACCTTTTCCGCGAACTTCTTTAATCAATGGATTTTTTATCTCTTTCAATTGATTCTTAAAATATTCTCCCAATTCCGCGGAATTTTTTATAAGATTCTCTTTTTCGAGAACATTAAATGTTTCCAATGCAACAGCAGCGGCCGCGGAATTACCACCAAAAGTACTGCCATCATCTCCTGGCTGCCAAAGCTCCATAATGTCTCTCCGGCCAACCACCAAAGATAAAATAGCAGGGGTTCCACCGCATAAAGATTTTCCGAGTATAAGCAAATCCGGTTTTATGCCGTTATGCTCATAGCAAAACATTTTTCCGGTTCTACCCAAGCCCGTTTGAATTTCATCAAGAATTAATAAAATTTTATGTTTGTCGCATAACGCGCGAACATCATTAAGATAGCTCACCGGAGGAATTATTATGCCGCCCTCGCCCTGCATTGGTTCCATAAGAACGGCAATGGTATTGGATGTTATGGCCTTTTTAATATTTTTTACATCCCCATAATCAACAGGGATAAATCCCGGCGTATGCGGTCCGAAATCATTTTTATATTGTTTTTCACTCGAGAACGAAATAACCGTAATTGTTCTACCGTGAAAATTATGATTCATTACGATTATTTCACTTTGATTACGAGAAACCATTCCCGTCCGATACGCCCACATCCGGGCTGTTTTAATAGCGCTTTCCACCCCTTCGGCTCCGCTATTCTTGGGCAAAATCATTGCATCAAAACCCACTAATTCGGATATTGTTTTCCCCAAAAGCGCTAAATATCTATCATAACAAGCTCTCGTTACCAGTCCGGAATTCCTCAATACTTTCCATGTTTCGGGATGATGATGACCAAGATTTAAAGCTGAATACCCGGCCCAAAAATCAAGGTATTTTTTGCCGTCCATATCCCATATTTCTACGCCCTTACTCTTCGTATCGTTTAATATAACCGGCAATGTTGAATACGTATGAACCACATATTTATCATACATTTCAGTCCAAAGCTTAGATTTTGACCCCATCATAACTCAATCCTCCTTTCGCTCGACTATAATATTTCAAGAAACATTTAATCGCATTTAACGAATAATATATAATACTACTCAATGGCAAAAAAGTAAATTTTTTTTGCATTACATTAAGAAAAAAATGGATAAAATAAAAAATACGAAAAACATTCTCATTGCAAGCAATGAGAATGTTTTTATTTCAGCGCAGACAAAAATAAGTGATTTTTTTCACGCCATCGCTTTTTTGAGTTTCATAAGCGCAATGATCGTTCCGCGCTCCCGTTCGCTTATTTTTCTCCCATTATTATTTTATTAGTAATAATGGGAATTTCTTTTTTGAAATAATCTTTAACTTCTTTCCAGCTTGCTTTGAAAGAAATTTCAGGCGACGGATCGTTTTCGGCATCATTGAAATATACTATACTTTTTAGAATATGATGGTAATCATGAGCGGCAGTCGGATATTGGATTTTTAACCGCTTGATCGTTTTTTCCAACGGTTCAATATTTTTAGCGCACCAATAAAGATCAAAGAAATCTCTTTTTCGTCCTCTTTGGGATATGGCGATTATTTTCATAACGGCAATATCAATGGGATGAAGAATTTTTAGAGAGCCATATCGGATAAAGTTTTGTTTGGGAATAAAAAACGGATAAGCGATAAAACTTATTTTCGCTTTGAATAATTCGCCGTAAATTGTGTTTTTTCTTTGAAAATTAATTTTCCATTCATTGTTTCCTGAAAAATTATTTAATAATTCCAGATTATCAAAATCCTTTTTTTGCGTAAAAAAATCCAAATCAACCGATTTACGATGTCCGGTTTGCAGGGCGAGCGCTGTTCCGCCCGCCAAGTACCAATTAGATTTATTAAGCCAAACTTGTTCGGATAAAAAATTAAACGCTTTTTTTGCCGCGCGCGGCAAAATATCCAAGTTAGCTTTTATTTGTTCTCCGACAGAAGAAGTGTCCATAGATTTTTTGTTTCCGGTCTTAAGCACCTTGATTTAACAATAATTTTTTTTAATAGCTTTTTGTTGTAAAAATTGAAAGCCCATTTTACCTCTTTGTCGTTGCCGAAATCCAAAATTCGCTCAATAATATATTGAGCATGTTTTTTCGTATTTATGTTTTTTGGGTTTGTATCCCAAAACAGGGATTGTCGGAATTTTACCCCGTTAGAAATTTTTCGTCTTGGATTATTCATTTTTTATTTAGATGTCCCACGTTTGAATTTATAATTTCTAACGGGGTTCATATCCGTATTATATCAAAAATTACCGCCATTAGCAATTGATTGATTCTTGCGCGCCTGCCTGCCGACGGGCAGGCGAAACTTGCTTTTTTTTTGAATATTCTATTATGAGGGTATAAAGGTCGGCGGATGAAAATTTTAACTCAAGAGTAATTTTATATTTTTATGAAACAAGAAAAATATTATGTTCCGAGTAATAAAAAATTGCAAAAAGTAGAGAGTATGATGACGAAAAAAGAGAAAATAATATCATCCCTTTTGGAAGAAAAGTTGGGAAATTAGAAGAGATTTATAAAGATATTTTCCCCCGATAAATTTTCATTATAGTGATTCAAAATAAAACACGACCTTTAAAGGTCGTGTTTTATTTTGCCGCATATATATTATTTTTTTTCACGCCATCGCTTTTTTGAGTTTCATCAGCGCGATGATCGTTCCGCGTTCCCGTTCGCTTATTTTTGATTCAATGTATTTTACGGTTTCTTGGGTTCTCGGTATAAGAACATATTCCAGCGCGTTGACGCGGCGGCGGGTTTTTTCTATTTCCTGGCTTAATAATTTTGCCGTATGCTCAAGCTCGGCGAGTTTAAGTAAATCATTAAAAACTTCCTGAAACGCCAAAATGGAAATATCAAGATCGTGAGTTGTAGAAATCAAACTATACGAAAAATGCGCTCCGTTTCCGTTATTATTTTCTTCCGGCATTATTTCCTGCCGAAACTGAAATGTCGCGACGCCCATTATATTTTTTTTAACCAGCCGGATATTTAAATCTTTTGTTTTTGTCTTAAAAATCGGTTTGATTTTTTCGGTTCCCTGTAGAGCGGAAGCGAAAAGGAAGTGCTTAAAAGTTATTTGAATTTCTCGTTCAACTTTTTCGCGAAGTTTTATGACTTCCCGCGTAATCCCCATAAATTCTTTCATCAATCCGTCCCGTTTGTCTTCAAGCAGTTTATGCCCACGCTGAGCGAATTTCAGTTTTTTCTTTAACGTAAGAAGCTCCTGGCGAGTTGGATTAACATTTAATAAATTGGCCAAGTTTTGAAATCCTAAACACTAATATCTAAATTCTAAACAAATTCAAAATCCTAATTTTTTAAATTCAAAAGTTTTTTATTTTTGGATTTTGATATTTAATATTGTTTAGGATTTAGGATTTAGGATTTAGGATTTAGATATTTGTTTATATGTTCATCTTTTATCCGTTTTAATTCTTCTCTTGGCAATATGGACAAAAGTTTCCAGCCGATAGCTAAAGTTTCTTCAATGCTCCTGTTTTCATCATATCCCTGCCGCACAAATTGATCTTCAAATTCTTTGGCGAATTGGACGAATTTTTGATCGGATTCTGAAAGCGCTGATTCTCCCAAAATTACGGCGAGTTCCCGTAATTCTTTGCCTCGCGCGTATGAAGCGAATAATTGGTTCGCCCATCCGGAATGGTCTTCGCGAGTTTTACCTTCGCCGATGCCCTTATCTCTTAAACGGGAAAGACTTGGCAAAACATCAATAGGCGGATAAATTCCTTGCCGATACAATTCTCTCGAAAGAATAATCTGCCCTTCGGTAATATATCCGGTTAAATCCGGTATGGGGTGAGTTTTATCGTCTTCCGGCATCGTTAAAATCGGTATTTGCGTAATTGAACCGCTTCTCCCTTTTATCCTTCCCGCTCTTTCGTAAATCGTTGCAAGGTCCGTGTAGAGATAGCCCGGGTAACCGCGCCGTCCCGGAATTTCTTTACGGGAAGCGGAAATTTCGCGCAACGCTTCGCAATAATTGGTCAAATCAGTCAAAACGACAAGCACATGCTGGTTTTTTTCATAAGCCAAATATTCCGCGGTTGTTAAAGCGAGACGAGGTAAAGTAATTCTTTCTATAACCGGATCATTAGCTAAATTGATAAACAACACCGATCTTGCCAGCGCGCCAGTTTTCTTAAAATCATCGATAAAAAATTGCGCTTCTTCAAAAGTAATCCCCATGGCACCAAAAACAACGGAGAACTGTTCTCCGGAAGAAGCGGAAGAGATAACCTTGGCTTGCCTTGCTATTTGAGCGGCAACCTGCGAATGCGGAAGTCCGGCTCCGGAAAAAATAGGCAGTTTTTGCCCGCGAACAAGAGTGTTTAATCCGTCAATCGCGGAAATTCCGGTTTGAATAAAATCATCAGGATACGAACGCGAATAAGGATTCAAGGGATTGCCGTTAATATCTAATCGTTTTTCCGGAAGAATATCCGGTCCTTTGTCCTTGGGCGTTCCGGCGCCGTTAAAAACTCTGCCAAGCATATCTTCCGATACGCCAATATCCATTGTTTTGCCGAGAAAAGTCGCTTTCGCTCCGCTGACATCAACGCCACGCGTTTCTTCAAACATTTGAACAATCGCTTTATCACGGTCAACTTCCAAAACACGACCTTTGCGTTTTTCTCCGGAAGAAAGTTCCACTTCAACCATTTCTTGATATTTAACATCAACCGTTTTTTCCACTACAAGCAATGGTCCCGCAACTTCCGTTATTGTTTTGTATTGTTTTAACATTTGAGAGTAATCGCGAATATACGAATTTACACAAATATACAAATTAAGTTATTCGTATATTAGTTTAAAATTCGTATATTCGCAAATGGTCCATTTTACGTATCATATTAATTTTTCAATCTCACTTAAATTATCTTCTTTGATAAATTTCATTTTCGCGATTTTTACCTGGATGTTTTTATCTATAACATCTTGGATAGTTTTTTCACCCGTAAGCCGACTATCCAAATTTTTATGGTATTTTAGTATTGTTTTCAGCATCAAATATTGTTTTTTTAATGACGTATACGTATCAATTTCGTCAAAAGCGCTTTGATGCAAAAAATCTTCTCTTATAGATTTAGTCGTGTGCAAAACAAGCTGTTCTTTTGACGATAACGCTTCAATTCCCACGAGACGAACAATTTCTTCCAATTCCGCCTCTTTCTGCAACAATGCCATTGCTTGCGTTTTTAAATCCTGAAAATCCGGCGCTATTTCTTGCGATAAAAATTCTTTTACATCGTCAGAATACAAAGAATAACTTTTGAGCCAATGTATTGCCGGAAAATGCCGTTTATAAGCAAGGCCGGAATCAAGCCCCCAGAATACTTTTGTTACGCGAAGCGTATTTTGAGTAACCGGCTCCGAAAGATCTCCGCCTGGAGGCGAAACGGCGCCGACAACCGTTAATGAACCTTGCCGATTATCTTTGCCGAGAGTTTTGACAATTCCGGCTCTTTCATAAAAACTCGCCGTTCTTGAACCAAGATACGCCGGATATCCTTCTTCGCCGGGCATTTCTTCCAGCCGGCCGGAAATTTCTCTTAATGCTTCAGCCCAACGGCTGGTTGAATCGGCCATAAGCGCGACATTGTATCCCATATCGCGATAATATTCGGCGATTGTAATCCCGGTATAAACAGACGCTTCACGCGCCGCCACCGGCATATTGGAAGTATTGGCGATTAAAATCGTCCTTTTCATCAATGGTTCGCCGGACTTGGGATCTTTAAGCTCCGGAAATTCTATCAAGACGTCCGTCATTTCATTTCCTCTTTCGCCGCAACCTATAAAAACGATTATATCGGCATCCGCCCATTTCGCCAATTGGTGCTGGACTACCGTTTTCCCCGATCCGAACGGACCCGGTACGCAAGCGGTCCCGCCTTTGGTTATTGTAAAAAAAGTATCTATCACTCTTTGGCCGGTGATGAGCGGTATTGTCGGGGAAAGTTTTTCTTGTATCGGTCTCGGACTCCGTATCGGCCATTTTTGCAGCATAGTGATTTTATGTTCCGCGTCGCCGTCTTTAATCATAGCCACAATATCTTCTATTTTGAAATCGCCATTTCCAATTTTAGAAATTTTCCCCTTAATTCCCGGCGGCGTCATAATTTTATGTTTGATTAAAATCGTTTCTTGAACTTCCCCTAAAACATCCCCTTCCTGAACTTCTTCGCCGATTTTCATAATTGCTTTGAATTTCCATATTTTTTCGCGGGAAATAGACGAAACATTGATGCCCCTCGTAATATAAGGAGACTTTGCGACATTTTCAATAAGATCAAGCGGCCGTTGAACTCCGTCGTAAATAGAACCCATAAGACCCGGACCCAATTCTACGGTTAAAGGAGCGCCGGTTAAATAAGCCGGATCGCCAGGTCCGATGCCGCTGGTCTCTTCGTAAACCTGAACGGAAACCTTATCTTCCTTGATTTCTATAATTTCGCCGATCAATTCTTCTTTTCCGATTTTAACCACATCGTACATTCTTGCGCTTTCCATTCCCTCGGCAACGACCAGCGGACCGGAAACTTTAATTATTTTACCCTGTTTCATAATGTCGATGCTAATATACGAATTGATACTAATTATACTAATAATAATTTCGTATTTGTATTATTAGCATGCATTTGTATATTGATATCACGGTTTATTTAAGAATTAATTTACTGCCAATCGCCCTCTCTATCATTTTTTCCAAACCGGCGAGCGTAGCGCCAGGCTTTTCGTCGGGAGACGGAAGTGAAATTATCGCCGGCAGAATTTTATTTTTAAATTTTATTATTTCCGTTTCCAATTTTTTGTGCCAATCGGATGTAATAAAAATCACGGCATAATTATCGTTTCCGTTTTCTTCGTTTCTGATTCGCGCCAAAATTTCCTCGCCGTCTTTTTGCGTCTTGATATTAAAAATTTCAATCCCCAAGGACTTTAAAGGAAGAACCGTATTTTCATTTCCAATAATGGCAATTTTCATATCATATTTTAAGCCGCATTTTAATTTCTTCCATCGGTATATTATTAATCTTTCCTGTCATTATCAGCCGGATATTGACATTCATAATTTTTTTCATAATAGCGTAATAAAAAATTATTTCCGGTCCGCTGGATATTTTTTGCACTTCTTCTTTTAAACGGTTTAAAGCGAATAAATCAAGATTTTTTTCCAAAGACACGATATTATAATTTGAAGAAAATTCTTCCCAAATATTTTCCCATTCTTTAGAAAATTCAATCTGTATTTTAAGAAAATTTATAAAATATTGTTCTTCCGTTCCCTTGATTGTTTTAAAAAGTTTTTTTATCGGAATGACGCCTCCATTTATCAGTTGTTTTTTTATTTCCTCAATAGTTAAACCGATTTTTTTCGCGCGAAACACATTTTTTATATTTGAAATATCAATAGCCAATTTATAGAAATCAGTAATAATAGCGTTTTTAATTTCGCAGGAGAGCGCCAGCGCGCATTGAAAATACTCCCCATCAATCGCCGTCTCAATAGATTTCCATTCATCTCCATTCTCCGCCATTTTTTTGATAATAACGACAACTTTCTGAAACGACCGATAATCAACAAACATAATTCTTTTTCCCAAAGATTTTTTTATTTTTTCGGGAATTATCGTCCCGAGAACGGAATATTCTTCTTTCTCGAAATCAATGTCTGATATTTTTTCCTTTACGGCTAATTTTAAATTAAAAAAATCGTCTTCCAAAAAAATCAGCCGGTAGAGAGAACGATCCGCGAATTTTTTTACGAATTTTTTCAGCTGAACATTATCGCGTTTAATGGCAATCTCGAAATCACCCGCGCCAAGATCAAGCAAATTGTCTTTCAAGTCGGTATCATTCAAAACGCCAAAAGCCGTTTTTGCTTCCGAAGATTCCAACATTCTGGCAAGATCATTTCGATCAGTGATATTTTTTTCCAAAACCCGGATTAATCCGACGGCATATTCATTCATAATTCATTTTTATGTTATTTAAATAATATTTTTCCGATTTCCACAATCGTTTTTTCCTTAATTTGCCGCATTATCGCTCCCACCGTATTATCTATATCAATGGTTTTTGTTTTAAAAATAAATCCGCTTCTTTCATTAAATTTTTCGCTTTTTATTTCGTGCGAAAAATCATTTTTCTTTAACATATCAGAAATTATTTTCTTATCTTTCTCCGCGCAGTAAATTTGCCCGTTGTTGTTTTGGGGCAGTTTTTCTATTAAATAAGCCATAAGATCGGAATAATATTCTGACGGAGAATTGATAATTTTTTGAGCGGTTTTTTCGTAAATTTCGTCGATTATTTTTTGCTTTTCCCGTAAAATTTCGTTTTTCGCGCGAAAATCGGCGTCATTCCGCGCATTTTCCAAAAATTTCTCCTTTTTTTTCGCCAACCCTTCTTCAAAACCGCGGCTAAGCGAAATCAATTCCCGCTTAACTTTTTTGGAAAATTCAACAAGCTGTTTTTGCTTATTTTTATGCGCTGTTTTTATTTCCGCTTCAGCATCGGTTTTTATTTTCTGTAAAATAGCATCAAAAGACATAAAAAATTAAAAATTTCACCCGCTCAAATTTTTCTTTTGAAAAATTTTGGCGGACAAACATTACCCGATACTTATTCCGTTAATAAGAAGTATAGATGTTAAGAGACCGAGAACGGCGTACGTTTCCACCATAGCCGCCAAAATTATCGCCTTCCCCGATTCGCTCGGCTGCTTAACGACTATATTCATTCCGGATACGCATACTTTACCTTGATAGATAGCTGAAACAAGTCCGGCTATAGCAATAGGCAAACAAGCAAAAAATAACTGCAACCCAACGGTTGAACTTATTTGCGCTATTTGACCGCCAAGCAATCCGACTTTTTGAACAACCATAACGGCAGCAAGAAATCCGTAAATTCCCTGCGTTCCGGGCAAAGCTTCAAGAACCAATATTTTACCGAATTTTTCCGGTTCCTGCGTCATTATGCCGGCACCGACCTGCCCGGCTTTTCCCACGCCTATCATAGAACCTATCCCGGAAGCTATTACGGCTATCGCGGCGCCCGCGATTACATAAACTAAACCTAAAGTCATATTTTTTAATTAAACCCTAAATCCTAAATCCTAAATCCTAAATTTTTTTACAGGATTTATATTCAGTTTGTTAAGGATTATTATTTATTTTTTAACTTATAATTCTAATATAATTATTTTTTCTTGTAAATGGCTTAAATCTTCTTCCGCCCCCTTCCATAAATTTAGGAAAAAATTCAACATATTGCAATCTGCCGGAATGAATGAACGCGCCCAAAACATTGATAACGATATTGAATAAATGACCGCCAACCAAAACCAACCCCGCTACAATCCACCCCATCCAGCCGAACGGCGCCATATCTTTGAAAATCATAGCGATTAAATTGATAACCATTGCTATAATACCTGTGGCAAGACCGAGCGCCAGTAAACGTGAATATGATAATACATCGCCCAAATAACTTACAAGCCCGTATAAACTGATAACTCCTATACCGAATTTTAATAAAATATTTTTTTTCGCTCTTCCTTGAGTCAAAACTATCGCTCCAAGACCGGCGAAAAGAATGTATCTTGCAATGACTGCCATACTTGGCAATAACGCGAGTTTGTCGGCTACCAGCCAAAACATTATCCCTGCAAGCAAGAAATCCCACACGGCATAATCCATAAGCGCTTTTTTCCAGTCGCCTTTTTTAAAATGCCACCATACCGCGACAAAAATTCCAAACCATATTTGTATTATTCCCATAATAAAAGCAAGAAACATTACTCCCATTGGGTTTGCCATCGGGTCTATTACTTGAATTTTAACGAAAAAATTTTTCAAAGCGCCGAACGAATCCGGAAAATCTTTGGGCACTACGCCGAACCAGCCCCCGAAAAGCGCTCCCATTATTATTGTGGCAATACTGCCCAGCATCAGGACTTTAAACAGTTTTTGTTTTTCTTTCGGAATTTTCAAGAATTTTATCATAAACCAGCAAAGCGTCAAAAGAACAATGCCATATCCGGCGTCCGTAAGGGCGAACGCGAAAAAAATCGTGAAAAATGGCGCTAAAAACGGCGTTGGGTCCGGTTCGTTGGGAAGAGGCAAGCCATAAATGTCCGTCACCACTTCATAAGGTTCAAAAAATTTATTTTTAATGATTACCGGCTGTTGTTCCCGCGCGCTTATTTTAAGCTGGCTAACGGCGAAGTGCGGCGTTATTTCGGCAATGGCTTTTTCCAACGCATTTATATTTTTTTCTTCAATCCAGCCGTCCAATGAAAATAGATAATGCGTAGCGGATATTTTTTCGCGATTGGCTTCCTTCTCGGTCTGCCACGCGATATAATCCATAGCCGCATAAATATTTTTCAATTCATCTTTCGCAATCAATTCCAATATTTGCCGATAATCGAGGATGTTTTGCCGCGATTTTTCCATTTTTTCTTCAAGTTCTTTTATGGAATCTTTCGAAATTTTATCGGAATACGGCAAATCCGCTTCTCTAAAATTGAATACTGAAAATACTTCCCGCATTGATTTTTCATAAACTGCGGGAAATATCACGATTATTTTCCTTTCCCTTGAAGCATCGCTTACGGTTCTTAAAAAAAATATTTTTCCAGCCACTTTTTTTACTTTTTTATAAAAATTTTTCTTGCTTTTTAAATTAATAAAAATACTGCTTGGCAAAATACCAAGCAGTATTTTATGATTTTTCAGCGAAGTCGCGTCTTGCGGCGCAAAATTCAAATTTTCCCATCCGTAAAGCAGCTTTAATTTCCCCTGCGCATCATCTATCGTACTTTCGTCTTGATTTATTTTTTCCTGAAACCCCAAAACGGTTTCAACGGTTTTTTGCCAACCGGATCCCTGAATTATGTTTTCCAATTCCCTTTTAGACAGTACAATCGAAGGATTAAACATTGTTTCCATCTTTTCTTTCAACCCCTTTTTGATTTTATCGTACGGCAAAAGAAAATTAAAAGCGGCTTTAAGACGCTTGGTGTCATAAACGAAATCTTGCTCTTTTTTCTCGACAGAAGCAGAAAAATCAATTTTAACTTCTGAAATTTCCATTACGCCTTTCTCCTGCAAAAAATCCAGGATTTTTTCCTTGGAATCTTTATCAGCGGTAATATTGATTTTAACAAGAGGTATAAGCATTTATTAACTTTATTGTGTAATGACCTTCTCCATTAAAAATTTTACGGCTTTTTCCGAATTTTCTTCAGCCGTTTTTTTTATTTTCGAAAGCATATTTTCGATTTTGACGCGCGCCTCATTTTTAATTCTATCCATTTCCGGGCTTAAATCGTTCTCTGCGGTTTTATTTTTTTCGCGAAAATAATCGGCCACCTTTTCTTTATCTGCGATATATTGCTTTTCCGCCATTTCTATTTCCTTTTCATCCGCTTGTTTTGCGTTCTCAATTTCCGCCAAAGCGTTTTCTTCGGCTTCTTTGATTATTTGAATAATATTTTTTTCTTCAGTTAAGTTTACCATAAATTATAACTGCGATTAACGCATTAAAATTACACGCGACAATACGACAGCAATTACACTGTTTCTTATACCAATTATTGTAATCGCATACGCCAAAAAGTCAATAAAACTTCGCATCACAACATCAAATACCGTATTGACCGGAAATTGAACATATTTCATACGCGATTATTGACAAAAATTTCATTTAGATTATAATATTATTTTAATGTTACTTTAAAAATTAAATAAAAAAAATAGTTGTTTTAAGATTAAATTCATTTAATTCATTTACTGCGGAAAGGAAAGGATAGAAATGAAAACATCTCACTGGTATATTTTTTTAATGACTTTATTGAATATTGGGATTATATATCTTGTATTTAATAAATCAGTAGAACCGAATCAAGCTATGGCTACGGCGGCCTTGATGAATCTAATTTTAGGAACCGCTTTTTTTTGGCAAATACGCTTGGGTTTCGCTTGCGGAGCAGTAGCTCTTTTGCTTGGCGCGGGAATTATTGATTACCATAAATTACCGGAATATTTTAACTGTGAAATATTTATATTCTTGGCGGCGATGATGACTATTATGGGGTTTTTGGAGCATAGAGGATTTTTTAAAATCCTTACGGTAAAATTGACAAATATGATAAAGAGTCCATCGCTAATCCTCCTTTACCTTATGATTTTTGCCGCTTTCTCGGCGGCGATAGTTGACGAGGTAACTTCAATTATCTTCATCAATGCCATTGCTTTTAAAATAATAAGGCGGTATCGCCTAAATCCGGCATCAATCATAATGATGTTAGTGTTCACAACTAATATTGGAAGTATGGCTCTGCCGTTAGGAAACCCCGTATCATTAATTATTGCCTTTAAGGCAAAATTAGATATCTATGATTTCTTCGTACACGCCTTGCCGATATTCGCGATCAATTTGGCCGTTGTCGTTCCGGTTTGCCGTTATTGGTTATTCCGAAACGATTTCAATGAATTAAAGAAATGGCCAAAAACTATGATTGAAACGGGCGATGATAAACTTTTCAGTAAAAAATTTTTAAGTTCCTGGATATTATTGGGAGGAACGCTTTTGGGCCTTGCCGTAAGCCCTTTGTTGGAAAAAATACTAGACCTTGATAAAAACATACTATTAATGGCCATACCTCTCGCGGGGATGACAGCGGTTGTTTTTATGGAAGGGAAAAACGCGAAAAATATAGTGCAAAATAATGTTGATTGGTGGACGTTATTCTTTTTCGCGGCGCTGTTTATTGTCGTCGGGGCTATGAGTCAAGTAAATTTAATGGAGACATTAAGCAAAAAAATGCTTGTTGTTCCGTTAAGATATTTACCGTTTATAATTACAGGATCTTCGGCCATATTAAGCGGATTTTTGGATAATATTATAGCCGTAAGCGTATTTGTGCCAATGATAAAAAACATGCAAACCGCGCTGGGAATTGCCGTGAATCATCTTTGGTGGAGCTTGCTTTTCGGTTCCACTCTCGGCGGTAATTTAACGATAATCGGCTCAACCGCCAATATTGTGGCGATAAGCCAAGCAGAAAAAGCCGGAATAATAGAAGATGGAATTCACTTTGGAGTGTGGTTGAAGAAAGGGGTTATTATAGTTATAATAACCTTAATAGTGAGTTCAACTGCTAACTATTTCATTTAGTTACAAAACAAATCCCGTTGAAGCATAAGCTCAACGGGATTTTTAATTTATTCAATCTTAATTATGCGGCACTGACCATCTATGCGGAATACCGCTTGGCGTATGACAGATACCGCATTTATCCGTCATGTGGTTCAGACGGTCTTTATGGCATTTTATACATTTCTCTTTTGGCACTTCCGCGGGACGGCTCACGAATCTCGGGTCCAAAAATACGGTTTTGCCGATTCTTCTCATCTTGCCCATTATCGTATCCTTGTGGCAATCCACGCATTTGGCTTTTCCGTAATGCGCTGACTTTACAAACCCGACAACGGCCGGCTCCATTATATGGCAACCTCCGCACATTAACGGATTTTCCGAAACATAGTTCAATGCCTTGGGAACAATAAACAGACCGGCGGCAAAACTAATTATTACCAAAAATGCAATAACTATTTTCCCCATAATCAATCTCCCGGATGACAAATTATGCAACTCGGTATTCCGCCTTCTTTGGCTCTTTTTGCAATTTCATAAGGATATTTTCCTAACCTGCCTTCGGATTTATGTTCAATGGCATGCATTGCTTCTTCGTCTCGGCGCACATGGCATCGCGAACATACAAATTTATTTGGATCCTTAATGTCAGGATGCTGGACATCGTGCATTCCTTGCGGCATATGACAAGTAACACAAACCGGAGTATGAGCGTTTTCTTCAAAATTCTTCTGCCAGTTCTCTGAAGAACCGTTCCATTGCCATTTATTGCCTTCCGATTTATAAGTCAACCCGTGGCGCGTATTATTCAAGTATTTTTCCATCTGCGGATGCCGATTACCGGAATGACATTTTCCGCAAGCTTCGGGTCTGCGCGCTTCTTCCAAAGAAAATTTATGCATCACATGGCATGTGTTGCATTTAAATTCTATTTGATGGCAAGACGCGCAATCTTTTTTTATATTGATAAACTTTCCGTCTTTATCAAGGTTGATATGATTTTGAAGCCCGCTATTCCATGCTTTTCCATGTTTGCTTTTAATAAATTCATCATTTTGTTTTTTATGACACTTTGCGCAAACTCTCGGCGGGACAACATTAATAACATTTTTCATATCGCATTTTGAATCATCAATTCCCCTGATTTTCGCGACTTCCGCAATCTCTCCCCTGATTGTTTCGTCAATGTTAATATGACACTCATCACAACCAACTCCCTTAAAAGCATGCTTGCTCTGACGCCAATTCTGAAAAACAAACGGGGTATATTTTTGCTCGTGGCAATCAAGACAAACTTTCATTCCCTCGGTTATCACTACTCTTTCTTCGGGATCAGCAAGACGATGAAACGTTTCTGATTGCCAACAAATATAAAAAACAGCGCCAAACATCGCCATCAAAAAGACAGCGAGAATATAATATCTTTTTTCCATTTTCACCCCCTCCATTTTTCTTTAAAAATTAAAGTTGAAAACGAAGAATTTTTAACTAGAAAAATGAGAGCCCCGTACCAATTCAACAACCTTACCTTACATAATCTACGAATAAAGCCGTTAGGCGATTCGCTCTCAAATTTTCATCTACAATTTACTTGCCCCGAAATTGGTATGGGGCTTTATCCTTTTCGTTAAACCAGCGCCTCTAAAACCGTAAATAGCATACAAACTACCATCAAAATTGTCCCGCATGTAAAAGCGATAATGCGAACAACGTTGAGAGGAATAAACATTTCCATAATGGTCTGAATGAAAGGCCACAAAGTCATTACCGCGAAAATTCCCATTGTTGACAAAATACCGACTTGAAACGGCACAAGTTTCAAAAAATGAAACATTGGAAAAAAATACCATTCCGGCTTAATGTGTTCAGGGGTTAAAAACGGATTTGCCGGTTCTCCTAATGTTGGCGGAAAAAAATAAACTATCGCGACAAAAGAGAAAACCAATACCCAAAGAATTTTATATTCATTAAAGATATGGTTCGGCACTAATGAATAATAACTTTTTTCTGTTCTACCAGTATAAGAAATACCATGTTCTCTTGCCAATAAAAGATGCGCCATTATCAATGGCGTTAAAACCAATAATGGTAAAATCATCACATGCAAAAGGAAAAATCTCGGCATTGTGTACAAATTTATCTCCGTACCGCCAAGCATCAATCGCTTTATGAACGGTCCAATAACAGGGGTCGCGGCGGCAATATTAGTTCCAACCTGCGTTGCCCAATAACTTAATTGGTCTCCGACTAACGCATAGCCAGTGAACCCTAAACCCAAAGTCGTGAAAAAAAGCAACATTCCGCAAACCCAGATAAGTTCCCGCGGCCTACGATACGACTCGGTGAAAAACACGCGCAACATATGTAAAAATAAGCTTACAATCATAATGTTCGCGCCGAGCTGATGGACTCCACGAATATAATTTAAAACCGGAAATTCATAAGTAATATTCCGGATTGAAATATATGTAGCCGATAATCCATTAGCCAATTCTCCGGAATAATTCATATAATAAGCGCCAAGAATAAGTCCGGTCACGAACTGGATAAAAAAACAAATCATCGGAATTCCGCCGAGCGCGAAAAAAAATTCACGTGCCAAAGCCGTCGGCACTTTTTCGTCAATCTTGTCTTTTAATTCTCCCGGGGTTATGCCGATTCGCTCTTTTAAAAAATTCCTAATCATAACCCCTCCCCTCTAAAATATTGCTCAGGTTGCCATGTCGGTTCCCTAAAGCTTATATAAACCAATCCATCTTTTATTTCTACAGGGTATTGATCCAGTGACTTTTCCGGCGGTCCGCTTTCTACGCTCCCGTCAGCCGCGAAAACCGCGGTATGACACGGACAAAGAAATTTACCCCGCTCTTTTTCCCAAAAAACCTGACATCCCAAATGAGTGCAAACCAAAGAAAATGCCTGAATATTTCCGCCATTATTAATTAAAATGGCTTTTCTATTATTCGCTTTATCTTCAAAAATAATTGAAGCCCCAACTTGATTTATTTCCGTTATTGGCGCCGCGTAAACTTTACGGTAAACATACGGCTCCCCAAACCATCCCGAAGGCATTAACGATTTAAGTAATTGACTCGCTATCGCCCCGGTAGCTCCGGCGCTTATAATCAAACCAAAGCCAACCAAGATTCGTTGAAAAAATCCGCGCCTCGTAATGCCTTTTTCCTCTGATTTATTTTCCAAATTTCACCCCTTTTTTGAAATTTTCAAGGAAACAAATTCAATATATTGTATTATATGACCGAAAAAATGTCAATTATTTTGCTTTAATTTTAACTGAAATTACGACAAAATTAAAAGCGGGCAAATTATCTTGCCCGCCTGCTAAATTTTAATATGCTTCCTCCACTGTATTACTGCAAAGTCAACGACAACCACTTTCCACTATGGCACTTTCCACATATAATGCCGCCATAACCAGGACCGGCATCATCTTCCCATGGGAATGTTAGAAATTCACCGTACGGACCCTTGTCCCCACGATGGATATAACCATGGCATGTCGCGCATGCCATAACATTTTTATTAACTCCGTCAAAATAGAAATCTGCCTGCATTTCTGCAAGTGTCGTCATCACATCTTGCAGAACTACCGGTGTCCTTGTCGCCCTTTGACTAATTAAAGAAGCCGTAATCTCCATACCGATTGGATGGCCATAATGGCCATTGTGGTCCACGAATACATAACTCATTGATGCATGCGTTTTCCAGTTTGATCCGCCGTGACATTTTAAACACACCCTACTACTCGGTGTATTATAAATTGACGGCGTTGATAAAAGCGTCCATGAACTATAATTCTGCCAATCCGTTGTTACATCAAGTTCATCCGATCCGATGTACAACCATGGGGAACCAGGAAAAATTATTTTAGAGTCTTGATTCCCGCTGTGTTCAACATTATGACATTCCCCGCATACTGTAGGGTTGTGCGTTGCGGAGTAATTATGCCCCGCTATAACCGAAGAACTGACCATAAATCCGGCAAATGCCAATATAAACATCGTCAACATTGCTTTTCTAAACATACTCTTTTTGCCTCCTTCCTGCTCTGCAAATTTTCAAAAAACCAAATCACAATGTCCTTAATGCCATCTTATCATTGGTCAAAAATTTGTCAAGTATTCGGTCACTTTTTATAGTCGCTATTTGCCACTTAACTGTCCGTAGGCAAAAACCATCACCTTGCCGTGATCAATAATTTTCCCTGCCACTTTTTCCGTTCCACCGCCCTGACAAATAATCCAAACCAGATATTCAACTTTAAAATCAGGTGAAACAAATTGCCCAAAATGTTCAATATTCGCTTCAATAGTATCAATGACAATCTTATACGGCCTAACCATATTGGGCATCTTCCCGCCGACCAAATCATTTTTTACGGATTCGCCGCCCCAAACGGAATGTGGCAAGCAAGCCAAATTTCCCAATGCCTTTTCTTTCCCCCATTTCATTTGGGAGAAAAATTTTATGTACGGCCGCGATTTAATGTCAACCGCTCCCTTGGTTATTCCTTTCATTGTAATACCCGCGTCCAACGCGTATATATCCCCGTTGGGCGCGATAGCGATATCCACGACTTCCTCAAAACAAACAAGATCCGTCCCACGAATTCCGTATTGATCCAAAAATTTTCCGGCAGGATCAAACTTTAAAATACGGGCGCCGCGCTCTTCGGAAATATAAATATTCCCATTACTATCAACATCAACATCAGACGGCTGACACAATAAGACATCTTCACTTTTTTTCTTCTTTTCGTGATCCGCCTTAATCGCTTCGGCGGAAAACGGCACGGGGTTTTGGATGCCCTTTTTTGCCAGAATTTTTTCATCACCGGTTTCTATGAATTTTTTCCATATATTTTCCGGCATCCCGATAACGGATAAAACTTCCCCCGTTTCTTTATTCAAAACAAAAACGCTTTCCGGAGAGTCCTGATTCAGGTTCCGTTGAAGTCCGGTATCAACGACATACAATTTCTCACCGCTAACCTTTATTCTCATAGGGGTGAAAACGCAATCAATTTTTCTTTCCAAATTAAACTCCAAGTCAAAAACCATAATTTCTTGCCGCGCCGGATAGGATAAATAAATCAACTTACCATCCGTATCCATTCCGTAAGCGCCATCAAAATTATCATCCTTAAACCCTTTTATTTCCCGCAGTTCCGGCTTCTTGCCGCCGAAATCATAAACCCAAACACTTTTACGTTCTTGATCCAAAATAAAAGTTTTGCCCTCAATTACGGCAATATCTATTGGCGTATCAATGCATGGATCCAGCTCCTGCTTTTCGCCCAATAGAACATCAAGCCATTTTCCTTTTACTGCAGCAAACTGAGAGCGCCCCAATAACTCATAAAGGAGTTGCCAATTCTGCTCTTTGTTTATCGGCGAATTCCTGCTCTTTTGTTTATGAGGATAAAATTGGTATTCCGTTTGCTTAACAACTTCCTCCTTTTTCTTGCCAAAACTATCGGAAGTGTTAACTGCCGACATTATAAAAAATGCCGACAAAAAAATCAAAATCATTCTTTTTATCACAATCATTACCGTTCTCCTTTCTAATTAAACGCGCTGTCAAAATTTTCTGGAAATATAAAATTTTACCAATAGTCCGTCATTTTCCGTTGATCTGGCGCCCGTAACATATTCTTCAAATGCCTGACGGGCAAAAAGATCAACTGTCCATCTTCTGAGTTTATAGGACACGCCATTAAAAAGGGACAAAACTTTTCTATCAGTATCTCCTATGGCAGACGCGTCGTAAGACACTCCGGAAGCAACCTTCATTTTACGCGTTTCATATAAAACATTAAAAGCGTTGCTTAAAAGAGTATAATCATTGCCTGATTCTTTGTTATATTTTATGGAAGTCCTGTTGTTAGACAACGATACTTTCAACCCTTCTATGAATGGCAACGGAACCGATAAGGAGGATTTAAAAGTCAACCTTTGAAAAGGATAAAGCTCTTGCGTATTTTCTTCCAGTTCAATACTTGATTCTCTCTCAATATTCCACCATTGCTCAAAAATGTTTCGCGATCTAATCCCAATAATATAACTCGCTCCAGGGTTCAAGAATATATTTTCTTCAGTTAAACCAATCGGACCGTTCGCTTCCTGATTAAGGATAAAAAAACGAACATACGGTTCCATCAAACCGTCTAACAAACTAACTCCCAAAGAAACGGTATGGCTTGACTCAATAATATCGCCAAGCGGATTTTTATTTTTATAATCCACGAATACCGCCTCTCCATTCAATATACTTGTCCCAACAATTCTTTCTATGTAAGTTTTCGGTCCCGCCCGATAAACGCGATAATCTATCCCTTCTAAATAATGCACTACTCCAGAAAGATCAAAAACTTCAACGGATTCAATTTGGACATTCTCATATTTTAAAGCTATCGGAGAATATCCTGAAAGAATGCGCGATTCGCCTTTTATAAAAGATTCGCCATCTCCCGATCTCGCGATATCATTAAACTCAAAAGCATATCCGCTGGAAAATTTACCTCTCCACGGTATTACTTTCGTGTAATCGGTTTTTCCCCTGATGCCCGTAAGCAATGACTCATAGTTGGACAAAGAAAGTTTTGATAAAATTCCTTCCAACTCACTAGACAAGCTTGTCCCTAATTGATGAGAAAAACCGATTCTAATTTCCATCAAATTCTCTTCCGTCTGAAAAAAACCAGACTCATTTTGCTCCTTATCGTTGACGTTACTATAATCTCTGGTTATTCTCTCAACATCAAATTTCAAAAATGCGTCAAGCGTCTGAAGTTTGTCTTGTAAAATCCAATAATTTACATCCTGCCCAAACTTCATATTCAAATACTCATTAATGCCACTCTGCGAATTTAAGCTTACCCTGGTTTTTGTCCGCAAGTTATCATCCAAAAATTTCCCGAAAAGAGATCCGTGAGAATATGAATTTAAAGACTGCGCTTCATAACCTTCGCCGCCAAAAACAAATTCTCTCTCGTATTGAGTAATTCCGGAACTGAAATTAAGCTTAAATATATCCCATTCTTTCTTAGTGTCAGCTTCAAATGTTTTCCACCCTTCTTTGAAAAAAGAATTAAACTCATTGAACATATTTTCCGATTCCCTGCTGGAATATTTGAAATTGAAATTTATGGGCCACCCCATCACTTCCTCGCCCATCCGAAAACCGGCTCCAGCCCTAAACATATCCATAAGATATATTGAAGAAGGCGTATGCTCATATTCCTTGTACTGCTTTTCCGTAAAGAAAGAACCGGAATAGGGAGTGCCGCTTAAAAATTCCCCGCGGAATTTATAATCAGTCAAAAGTCCCTTACTCGGATAATCAGCTCCTCCTTGTTCAAAAACAACGCCAAAACCAAAATTAAGTTTCAAGAATCTCGGACGAAGAATAAACATATTGTCTTCAATCCTTAATTCTTCGGTAAAAAACCTATAACGGCTTTCTCCATCTTTGCCGTCATAAGAACTCTGACGCGATTCTTCCATGAAACGAAAACCGAATTCACCAGTCGGCCGCTCAAAGAAAAGGAAATTATTGTAATCCCATATCGGATGCATTTCTTCCGCATAAACAATACTGCGGGAAAAACAAAGCAAAATAATAAATCCTATCAAAAACAACAGTTTCTTGATCATTTCATTCCCCTTTATATTATATTTTGTTTTCAAAATAACTATCTGTAAGATTTACAGATTCTGAAATAAATTCGAAATAATATTTATTTAATTTGAACTTATTTCAAAATCCTTATTACGCTATTTTTCTAAACTTTCTTGCCCGCCGTATCCGCCAGCTGACGGAGGAGGTGGGTTTCAAAATCTATTTTTCGCGAGATAGAGTTGGACCCTACCTCGCGAATTTTTATTTTTACTTTTTGCCGTGTATAACTGCCTTATGACAGGAAATACATAACGGCATTTTATACATCGATGTCAAAAAATCTTTTTTAGGATTATCCGGTTTAATGGATTCGGGACCGTGACACTCGAGACAAACCTTCGTCACGCCGCCTTCAATCAAGATATTGCTTCCATCTCCGGAAAAATTATGACACTTCTTGCATTCCGGCTTTTCAAAAGGAGGATGCTTGCGCCATCTGGCATAATCTTTGGCAATTTCATTCTGACTTACTTGCGTATCTCCTTTTTCCAAATGCTTCATATGAATGTCTTTTTTGTGGCACATCACGCATTTTGGCATCCCGTACATCATTTTTAAATCCATTTTCAGATTTTTCTTTTCCGGATCATATTTATGACACTGCGTACAAACTTCTTTTTCCGGCGCTTTCAAAAGATGGTCTTCGTCGCTGGAATGCGGATTATGGCAGGTAACGCACGCGCCAATCTCCGATCCCTTGCCCTGAATAAATTTGGAACGATTGCTAAATTCCGGATGGCACACTAAACAAATGCCAACCGCCCGTTCTCTCATTAAAGCTTTCTCTTTGGATTGATGAGGCGTATGGCATATATCACATTTGCCTAAAAATACCGGCAAATTAACTCCCTTCTTTTGATAATCGTTTTTTTTGTGGCACTTAAAACAAAGCGTATCAATCCGACCGGATGCCAACGCGGAAATCGCGCCGCCTTCTCCGTCATGACAAACAACGCATTCCCCATTTTCCCATGGCGAATGTTTGCTCTGCCATTTCGCCGCTTCCGTTTTTTTTACTTCCTCGACTATTTCACTCATACTTCTTTTGGAAACCGGATTTTTATCGACCGTCAATTCTACCTCGCTCGGCACACCATCAATAAAAAACCTTAAACATCCTTTCTTTTCAATCTGTCGGCAACCAAAAGAACCGAGCAGAATGAAAATAACGAACAACTGCAATATTCTGCTCATAACCCCCCCCTTTTTTTTTGAATACTTGAATAATCGAAAAAATAAATAATCAAAGAACTTTTAACATTACATATTATCTTATAATACAAGTTTTGTCAAGAAAATTTGACTAATTTTCCGTCATTTTTTTGATACATAAAAAGGCGTAATTTTCATTACGCCCGTTCATTCCTTAATCTGCCCCGAAAAATTTCATTCTTCCCGCCATAATATCTGTTAGATCTTCCGTTTTTCCCTTATCACAATACAGAATTTCTATTTTTTGCGAAATTTTCTTCCCGTCGGGAGAAAATTCTGTAATGCCCAACACAATACCGTATTTTCCTCGAACGATTTCGGAACTAATAATTTTTATTTTCCGATAAAAATCTTCGGTTAATCCCGCCCTCTTCTTGCCAATATCCGCTCCAATGTCCTTGTTGAGCGCCGTCAATTCTTTTCTTTTGGCAATTACATTCTGATCGGAATCAATAATGCCATGGTACTTACCGTAAGCATCTGTTAATTCCTTGCTAGACATTAATTCCTGAAATTTAGTTTCAACAGCCTTAATTTCTTCAGTGTTACCGCCACCCCTTATTTTTTCCGTGTTTTCCCACGCCTCCAAAAGCGGTTTGATTTTTTCTTTTAATTCCGCAGCTTCAAGAGTATTGCGCGCTTCCCCTTCTGCTTTCTTTAATTCTTCTTGTAAAACCGCAAAACCCTTTTCTTCGGCAAGTTTTTTACCATAATCAACAATCTGTTGATTTATAGCATCTAGTCCGGCTTCGTTCATATTTACAAGGCCAATCTTCATCTTTTCGTGTCCTTCGCATCCGACAAAAACTGTAATCAATATAAAAAATGTCGCTAAAATCGCCATTATTTTCATATTCAATCCCTTTCTATATTATTCGCTTAATTTGTATAAATTATATCCGGAATCGGCTATAAATTCGGCAAAATCATTATGAACCCGAACGATGACTTTACTTCGAATGTCCTGCAATTTTTTCAAAATAATATCATTTTTTTTCTGATTTTTTATCTTTTCAAAAAGCTCATCCTGTCCCTTGCTAAAATCTTCGTAATATTTTTTTATTTCGGCAGGAATGACTTGCGCTTTTCCTTCCGCCACCTTTGATATTTCCTCAAAAGCTCTTTTTGCGAAAGCGCGTTGTAAAAATCGCTTTTCAACATACGAAAAATCCATCCCCAACTCTTCGGTTGCAGTCAGGATTATTTTTCGGACATCTTTTTTCCGCGCAGAACAACTTTCATCGGGAAAAAATAGCTCAACGAGAAGAAAATCCTTCCAATTCTCGATAAGTTTCTTCAAATCATTTCCGTCTCCCTCGCCGATTTTGCCCAATGCTATGATTTTTTTAAAAAAATCATCCATATGTCCGGACCAAATATACAACACATCTCCGAATTCACCACCAACCCATTCATCCCGTTTTTCCACCCATAAACCGAAATTTCGGTTTATGGAAGAAATATTTTTCTCCAATTCTTCCAAACCGACTTTAGCCAACAATATTTCGTCAATAAAACTTTCCAAATCATTCCTACTCCTGAATCCCTTAAAAAGCGGCGGCAAACAATCAACTTCCCGGAATTTCTCCTCTGCCTTTAAATCAAATGATTTTATAATTTCTTTGTTATTTATTTCAACCACAATACAGTCAACAATCGTTGCTGATCCGACCAATCTTGCGGGAATAATAATGACAGCGCATAAAATCAAAAAAGCGATAAAATTTTTCATTTAATTCCTCCTATTTATTTAATTTTCGTATTTCAAAAAACTTCTATTTTTAACTATTTATTATAATTGAAGATTAGGAAAAAGTCAACCCAGTTAGAAGTTTTTGACTATTTTTTCGGTAATACATATTTATAACTATTCGATTTGTAAAATAATTTTGTATAATATTTTTTTGAAAATTCTAACGGGGGTCAATGAAAATTACTAAAATTCGTCGAATTTTCCGACATTTTTTTCAATATAAAAACCCGCCTATAATAAGACGGGTCTATAAAATTATTTTAAAACTGCTTCGATTTCACGCCTTTCTTCATTGCGAAGAAATACAATAAAAATCTTGTCCCCAATCTTTAACGAACGGAGGGTGTCGGCGAAACCACGCAAATCTTTAATGTCTTCCTTGTTTATTTTTACTATTATATCGCCTACTTGAAGCCCCGCTTCAACGGCTAAAGATTCTGATTTTACGCCTGCCAACCTATAACCAATCCCATGGTAAGTAAAATCCGGGATTGTCCCCAGACTTACTTTTATTTTTTCTTGAGGTTTTTTAGATCTAATTTCTTCCACATTTATTGTCGCGGCTAAATTACGCTTTATTAACCCCTTTATGGCTTCTTCGGTAAATCTGGCTACCTTAACAAGCCCATTGAAATTAATTTTATCAACCGTATCAATCGGACTATGATAACTTAAATCCGTTCCCGAAAAAATCTGAATTGCCGGAATACCCGCTTCATGAAACGACTTTTGATCCGATGAATCCAAATCCATCGTGATAAAATCAATTTTCAATGAAACGGCAAGGGATGATTTTTCCAATATTTCTTTCCATTCTTTGGCGGATTGGGCGCCGATTATTAATACCTTATCGTTTTCAATTTGCCCAACCGTATCCAAATTTATCATTGCTGCGCACTTTTCGCCAAAATTCATATGCGACGCGTAATGTTTTGATCCTATTCTTCCCGCTTCTTCTCCGGAAAAAGCAACAAAAACAATATTGCGTTCCGGTTGAAAATTTTGATTTATCAAACTCCTCGCAACTTCCAGTAAAACCGCTACTCCGCTCGCGTTATCATTGGCGCCCGGATGAATCTTCCCCTTATATTTTTCGTCTTTAACGACAATCTCGCCGCGGCCTAAATGATCATAATGAGCGCCGATCACGATATTTTCCACGCTGTTTTTACCCGGTATCATTCCTACTATATTATCTACCGTATAGGTCTTCCCGGTATTTACGCAAGTCCACGCGAATGGCTGAAAATAATCATAATAACCGACTGGTTTAAGCCCAATTTTATGAAACTGATCCGCGATAAATTTACCGGCCCTATAAATACCTTGCGTGCCAAGTCCCCTACCTTCCAATTCTTCGGAAGCGAGATATTGAACGACTTTCTCCATTCTTATTTCGGCTTCTTCGCGAATTGAAATTGATAACGGCGAGTTTACTGCCGGCCATTGACCCTTGAAAACATTCGTCGGTTCATTTCCGGTAAAAGCAAGGTAACTGTATTTATTGTAATGAGAGAGTTTTCTGCCCAGCCCCGACATTGCGGACGCATTATCCGTTGCAAGCCAACCCAAGGCATTTGAATTATTTGACGGATGGCGCGCCATAACCACAACCGAATGCCGGTCGCGGTTTAATTCGGTGCCGCCGATGCGCACACATTGATTGTCACCAGTAAAATCATAACCAACCAGCGCTTGATTAATTTCTGGACGAAAACGATTCTCCCATCCGAACAACCAAACGGCGCGATTACTTGGCAATTCTTTCAACTCATTATCAAATTTTATTTCCAATCGCCAGCTCTTCGCCAATTCGCGATAACCATTTTTAACCGATTCTGACGCAACAGCAGGCAATACTGCCAACGCTCGTTCAGCGCCAAAAATTTGGCTTATAGCCGGCGGTATTTCATTGCGATCGAGCATCCGAAATACATCAAATTCCGGATCAATATCCAAACGCGTTGGCTTCGCGGGTAAAGTAATTTCTAAATTATAATTTTTAGAATCAATCTCTATATCGGTTCTATAAACATCCGCGCTATTCTCCATATAAACGGCAGTCGGTACTTTTAACCGATAAGATGCCGCGTCTTGAATTTGTTCAATAACAGCTGAAAGCAGATATTTATCGCCTTGCTGTTTCGCGGATACATCGCGCATTCTTAATGAGGGCGCGCCTGTTCTTTCTATCCATTGCTCAAATATCCATTTCAAATTTTGCCCGCTTGTTTCGCTGAAAACTTTTTCAATGTCATTAAAAGAAGCGCGTTTGAAAACATATTCTTGGTAAAATCGGCGCAAAGAGTTGAAAAAAACTTCATCGCCAACTTGCCGGCGAAGCATATGAAAAAACATCAATGTCTTTCCGTAACCAACAACTTCCGTAGCCGCGTTATTCCGTGAATTAAATTGCGAAATTGGAAAATCTTTATTACCGCTCACATAATCTTTATATTTCTGCAATGTTGAACGGCGATATTCAATCGCCTCGCCATTCTGCTCTTTCAAAAAATGATCGGCCAAATAAGCCGTCAAGCCCTCGCACCAATTACCTTTATCGCTGTCAACAAATATGCCGTTTCCCCACCAATTATGAAGAATTTCGTGAGGGTATGATGTATAAATAATAAAAGGCAAATTGATAATCTGCGAACCTAATAAAGTAAACGATGGCATACCGTATCCCGTTTCCCAAAAATTCTCCACAAGGGCAAATTTTTTGTAAGGATACGGACCTAAAAGTTTACTGTATATTTCCAAATATTGCGCGGTCGCATCCAAATATTTCTGCGCGAGTTCTTTGTCGGGCTTGCGCAAAAAAACCATCGCGTTCACATCACCCGCGACTTGATTATATTCAATAAATTTAGCGGCTATTAGATAAATTTCTTCCTGCGGCTCATCTATCGTCCATTTGTCCAGCTGGAAGTCGGCTTGAAAATCCGTACCAGTACAATGTTTTATGCGCAATCCTTGGCTTACGCTAGACCATCCGATTGGTAATTTAACCTCCATATTAAATGTTATTAATCCGTCAATGAAATATGAATGGAAGTATGGATACCAAACGGTTGATTCGGCTAAAAACACTCCTTCGGGAGAAATTATACCGGGCGTCGCGCTGAATCCGCGCGCGTATTCTTCGCTATCTTCATCAACGGGATGAAAAATTTCGCCTCCATACGCAATCGTGAATTGATGAGTCCCAAACGGCAAAGTTATTTCAAAAATTTCCAATCCTTCTTCAACACCTATTTTTTTAAGCACCGCGCCTTCACTTAAAACTTTCGGATTAAGATCTTGGTGCAACGCGAAAATAATTGGCCGCGCATCCGCCCTTTCCGGTAAAATAATAGTATCAACAACTTCAATCCGATAACTATCCGGAAACAACACGACTTTCAAATTATGATTTATCTGGCCGGATACCGCGGTTGACGCTACAAAAACAAAGAAAACAATTCCCCAAAAATACCGCAATAATCTATAATCCATTTTCGCCTCCTTGTTCCGTAAATAAAAATATAAAATTTCAAATAACATACAATGCGATAGTTTAACAATGCATTTTCCAAATGTCAATTTAAATTAAAAACCCACTTCGCGTTGCTGCGAAATGGATTTTGATTAATCTTCCCAATCGGCTATAAAAATATTGGTTTCACCATGGACTTTTCCATTTCTATTGGAAGCGAAAACCAATTTTTTCCCGTCATAAGAAAACATTGGGAACCCGTCAAATGACGGATTACAAGTTATTCTTTCAATTTTTCGTGTCTCTATGTCAACCATATATAGCTCGAAATTGTGACTTTTCGGGCTATCTAAGTTTGACGAAAAAATAACTTTCTTACCATTCGGATGAAAATAAGGCGCGAAATTGGCAGCGCCATTATTTGTTAACTGAATAGGTTTACGTTCCTTCAAATTCATTATGTATATTTCCAGTTTGCCGGGCCGAATCAAATTTTTGCCAAGCAAACACCTGTAATCTTCAAACTCTTTTCCTTGCGGCCTTGACGCTCTCCAGCAAATCCACTGACCGTCTAAAGAAAAGAAACCCCCGCCATCATAACCCGGAATATCCGTTAACTGTTCTTGATCGGATCCATCTGGATTCATCAAAAATAATTCCAAGTCGCCGGTACGCGCCGAAGTAAAAAGAATCTTATCGCCTTTAAGCGAATAAACTCCCTCCGCATCATACCCCTTGGCGGTAGTCAATTGCCTTATATTGCTTCCATCTTTATCGGCTTGAAAAATATCATAATCTTCATATAAAGGCCAAACGTAACCGTGCGACATATCTGGTTTAGCGGGACATTTATATATCCCCGAATGAGTGGAGGCGTAAATAATTGATTTTCCGTCGGGAGAAATAAATGAACAGGTGGTTACGCCCTCTCCGGACGATACCATTTTTACATTTGTGCCGTCAGTATTCATTGTATAGATTGCATCATACTCCATTCCATCGCGCTTAGACTGAAATACCAACTGTTTGCCATCGCGCGAAAAGTAAGCCTCAGCGTTTTCCCCGCCAAAAGTAAGCTGCCAAATATTTTTGAAATGCGTTTCGCCTTCAAAAATATTTTTATTATTACTAACTGTACTAAATATAATGCTGGCGAAGACAAAAACGAATAACAAAAACAATCCAAGATTAATCTTCCAAAATTTTCTCATACATTATCTCCTGTAAAAAATTTTATTAAATTATGAACGAACCTGCCTGCCGATAGGCAAGCTTGACTGTATATGTTACTGTATTTTATAAAATTTGTCAATATTTCGGACATATTTTAAGGCATAATTTCGGTCCAAATGCATACCTGCCTGCCGATGGGTCTGCCTATCGGCAGGCAGGTATGACCTGCCGGCAAGCAGGCTTGACAAATTTTAAATAACTCGATAAGTTATAAGTAACATACGGGTTACTGTTTTTTATATTATTTTTGTTATTTAATAAATAAGGAGACAATATGCGCACACTAGCAGGTGTAGGTTTGTCGTTTTTCGTTGTTGGCGTAGCGGCAATAGCATTTATGACCTTCCAGGCCTTTAATCCCGTATTTTGGGGAGTTGAAATCGGTCTCGGAGCAGGAGCATATTATTGCTTTAAATAAGCAAAAAAGAAACGGAGACAAAAATCCCTCTTGAAAAAATCAAGACGGGATTTTTTTTATTCAATAAAATCGTTAATTAATTGCTATTTTACCTGTTCGCAAACCCAAACCGCCAATTACCGCGATAACCACATATATTCCCAACCCGACAACGCACGCCGGAATTCCGGTAAAATTAATGTCCAAAACATAAATTTCGTAAAAAGATAAAAATCCAGCGAAAGCCGTTCCGAAAAGACCGAAACAAAAAATAATTTTTAAAAAATTGCGTTTATTTTCCGAAATTAAACCGACTAAAGAAAACCCCAAAACCGCCAAATACATAAAAAATCCGTAAACGCATGTCGGTAAACTAAAAATCAAAACCTGATCCGGTCCGCCACAGGAAATTATCGTCTTGGAACAACCGCCGACAAAAACATTGTAATAAGACAAATAACCGGAAAACAAAAGACCGGCTATAGAAAAAAATAAAATTATTTTTAAAAACATGCTAACCATAAAAAATCGTAATCCGCACTATTCATTAACAACACTCAATCAATATAATTGTAATCTTAAAAATATAAATCTGTCAATTTTTTAGTCATTTAAAAAGGTCTTCCTCGATCGGAAAACCTTTGAACAAATTATTTGTATTTTTTTATCAATTTCTCCTTCATTAAACTCTTGATTATATTACGAACGAGCGAAATTTTTGATTCAACCGTTTTTCTTAACTTTTCCTCGTTCATCGGTTTTTGAGCAATCCCCTGTTCAATCGCTTTCATTCCAACGAATACCGCTTCTTCAATGAAAACGCCGACTTCGTTCATTGAAGGCAAAATACGCTTCGGACAAAGACCTTTTTTCTCCTGATATTCCGCCACGGCTTTACTTGCCGCTACCGTCATTTCCATGGTGATTTTTGAAGCCCGCGAAAAACCGCCGGAAAAATCAATGAATTATTACACTGATTGGGATAATCACCCCTGCCGGTGCAAACTATTTCAACGCCCGACCTGCGCAAATCTTCAGGCCAAATACTTGGCACAGGATTTTCGCCGGCAATAAAAATCGCGCGAGAAGCCATCTTTTTCACCCATTTCGAATTAACGGAATTTTCTTTTGCTGCCGAATAAGAAACGGCGATATCAGCGCCACGCAATGCTTTGTCCGCATTACCGGATAAGCATTTTAGGTTTGTAATCTTTGCATATTGCCATTTTTCCTCTTCACCGTTACGCGGATTACCGTTTTTTATATCAAAACGATCCCTATGCAAAATTCCCCTTGAATCCACGATAATAATATTTCCCGGTTTAGCGCCGGCGGGAATCAACATTCTCATCAAAGCGGTATTCGCCGCTCCCAAACCTATAATGACAAATCGCGCTTCTTCAATTTTTTTACCGACTACTTTTAATCCATTGATGATAGCCGCAAGCGTTACAGCGGCAGTCCCCTGCTGATCATCGTGCCAAATTGGAATTTCAAGTTCATTATGAAGTTTATTCAGAATATAGAAACAATCGGGTTTCTTGATGTCTTCCAAATTAATCCCACCAACGCTTGGCGTAATATTTTTAACGATATTTATAAATTCATCCGGGTCTTTCGTTTTAAGCGATAAAGACATGGCGTCAATACCGCCTAAAAAATTAAAGATCAACGCTTTCCCCTCCATCACCGGTTCGCCAGCCCATGGCCCGATATCGCCCAAACCAAGAACTCTCGTACCGTTGGAAATAATTAAAACCCTATTGCTTTTATCGGTTAAATCGTAAACTTTCGCCTGATCTTTTATGATTTCCCTGCATGCCTCGGCAACACCCGGCGTGTATGCCCATTCGAAAAGATTCACTCCATCAATCGTCTTGGTCCAACATCGCGGAATAACCATAGTATCACCATGATAAAATTTATGGAGAACGGCGGACATTTCGTCAATTTTTTTCTTTCTATCTTTTCCCATTTTTATCACGCTTTCTTGTAAAAATTGTAAATGAACTGCGTTTAAATATCTATAAATCATACTCTTTTTTACAAAATCCGTCAATCTTTTAGTCATTTTCACGAATGGGAAAAGAAAACGTCTCTTTGCTTCCGCAAAAAGACGTTTATTTTTTTATGTGTAAAAATACTTTTTCTCTCCCCGGTCAAGCCGCCGCAACCATTCTTCCGTTGTTGATCTGCGTAATGCCGGTAATAAACTCAATTCCCATTCTATTATTTCTTGCCCCAATCTGTTGGTTGCTATAGAGGCGTAATTTAATAGATACTCTTTTAGAGTAATCAAGGCGTTGGGTTGGCAGAAATTTTTTATATTTCCGGATTTGGCAAACGGCATAAAATTTTTACCCATCCGTCCCTGAAATTCGCAAGCTGTGCAATGGCTGGGAATAAAACCCTTAACCAATAATTCGTAACTGATTTCGTCCAAACTGCGATTATCATGCAATTCAAATTGTTTAAGCATTTTTTTGCCTTTATTCGGGCAAGCATATCCCCCGGGAACAGTGGAAGAACCGGCCGATGTCTGTGAGATCCCTATTCTAAAAGCTTTTAATCTTATTTCCGGATTTTCTCTCGTGGATATAACCATACCGGCATAAGGAATCGCCATTCTGATGATGGCGATGATCTTCAAAAAATCGTCATCTGAAACCGGAAACGGCGGCATAAATTCTACGCCGCCCGCCTGCTGTATTCTTGGAAACGAAATAGCATGCGGTCCTATGCCAAAAGTCCTGTCAAGATATTGAGCGTGGCTGATTAAAGCCAAAAGTTCAAAACGCCAGTCATAAAGACCATAAAGTACTCCCATTCCCAAATCCCCCAATCCTCCTTCAATCGCGCGGTTCATCGCGAAAAGCTGTCTTTCATAATTGCCTTTTGGCGTATTTTGCGGATGAACTTTTTCGTATGTCGGCTGATGATATGTCTCCTGGAAAAGATTATACGTTCCGATTCCAACTTCCGCTAATCTTCTATAATCTTCAACGCTTCCGGCGGCAATATTAACATTGACTCTGCGGATAGAATCGCCTTTGCTGTTTTTCGTGCCGTAAATTTGCCTTATAGCGCTTAACACATAATCCAATGAATTATGCGAAGGGTCTTCTCCGCATTCCAATAACGCTCTCTTGTGCCCCATATCCAATAAGGCTTCCGTTTCAAGCCTGATTCTCACTGAATCCAATTTCATTCTCGGCTGATGATTTTGCGCCTGAAATCCGCAATAAGCGCATCTGTTAACGCAATAACTTGAAACATATAAGGGCGCGAACAAAACTGTTCTGTTGCCGTAAATTTCCCTTCTAATCCAACTTGATGTTTTAAAAAGATAATCCGACATTTCTTGCGGCGCCGTTATGAAAATCGCGACATCTTCAAGCGACAAACCTTTTTTCTCTTTTGACTTTTCAATAATATCTAAAAATTTTTTCTCGTCAAAAACGACCCGATTGATTATTTCTTCTATTCTCTGCTGATTAATAATATCATCAATTTTCATCTTACCCCTCCATATTACAAAGCGAAGCAAAATTTTTCTTATTCAAAGTAAAATCAGTTCCCCATCCCCGACAAACTTTTCGGCCGCACGCTTTAATGAGTTTCGTTAATTCGCCTACCGCCTGCAAAGAATGAAGATGCGATTCCATTTTATTCTTATCATCATAAATTGCGTAATATTCCCTATATTGAGACGGCGTCAAATTCAGCATAAAAGCATTGCCGCCGCCGTTCAAAGCCGCAATCCTAGCTTCATTTCCGCCGATTTTCTCCAATGCGGTGGTAACGGGAATTCTTGCTCTAGGATAAATAATCCGCGTTAACGCTATCATTTTCAATGCCAAACTAACGGTTCCGCCGATATTATCCTCCAAAGGAGTGCCGCTCGCCGGAATAAATGGTCCCATAGTAGCCATAGTCACTTTCAATTTTTTCATTAAATAAATATCGTCTACCAAAGATTCCATTGTCTGCCCATGAAGCCCTATGATCGGTCCTGAAGCCGTCAAATAACCTATTTCTCTCATAAATTCAAGATGGTTTATTCTTTCGGAAAAAGAACAATTCGGACGCACTTTTTCATAAAGCGCTACATCGGAAGTTTCAAAGCGAAAAAGCACGCCCCTGGCGCCGGCATTATAAAGAACTTTGTAAGTATTATAATCCCTATCGCCAATGCTTAAAAACAACAAACAACGACGGCATTCTTTGTGTATACTTTTTATAAGCCACGCCAGTTTGTCGGTATCGTACCACAAATCTTCGCCAGATTGTAAAACAAGCATTTTATAGCCCAAATTATTTGAAGCGCTAACCGCCGTTCTTTTTATTTCTTCAAGCGGCATTCTGTACCGTTTTATTTTTTTATTGCCCGTTCTAATCCCGCAATAAAGACAATTTTGCGAACAATAATTGGAAAATTCAATTATGCCGTGAATGCACACTTGATCGCCAACATTTTCTGCTCGCGATAAATTAGCCAACGCTACTAAAACTTCAAATTCTTTTGTATTATTGCCCTTTAATAAATTTAAAGCATTTTCACGCAAAATAATCATAATAATTCTCCCTCAATAACTGTTTTTATGGTTTTTTATTTCTTTTCAATAATTTTATCCTAAATTTTCAATGTTCAAGAACATAAAAGTTTACGATATTTTATCGTAAATGTCAATAACAAAAACTTGCAATAAAAAAGCGAGGTTTAAATCCCCGCTTTATTTCCTTCTTATTTTTTTATTTCATACTGAACATATTTTTTTCTTCCCTCTTCGTACGCGTCTCCGCCATAAATGTCGTTTACAACGATGGCGGAAAAATTTTCAACAATTATTCTGCAAATCGCTTCCGGACCCAATTCCGGAAAAGCGATAACTTCGCATCTTTTCACGCATTTAGCGATCAACGCGCCGCAGCCGCCGAGAGCCGCAAAATAAACCGCTTTATATTCCACAATCGCTTTTTTAACTTCCGCGGAACGAAATCCCTTACCAATCATTCCCTTCAATCCGCGCCGTAAAAGTTCCGGCGCGTACTTATCCATTCGCCCGCTGGTTGTTGGACCGGCGGAACCGATAACCATATTCGGTCTTGTCGGCGAAGGACCCATATAATAAACCGTAGCGCCATTCAATTCAAACGGCAACTTATCGCCCTTTTCAAGCGCTTCAATAATCTTTTTATGCGCCGAATCACGCGCCACATAAATAACGCCATTAAGCAGAACTTGGTCTCCGGCGCGAAAATCGGCAACAATTTCTTCCCTTAAAGGCAGATTTATTATTTTCATAATATCGTCTCCGCGTATCTTACGCTATGACATTGTAAATTTACCGCAACCGGCAAACTGGCAATATGGCACGGCTCCATTTCAATATAAACAGCGAGCGCCGTTACGCTTCCACCCAATCCTTGCGGCCCAATGCCTAAACCGTTTATTTTTCCTAAAAGTTCATTTTCAAATTCCGCCATTTCCTTATCGCTGTTAACACCGGCTCTCAAAAGAGCTTTCTTTGCCAAAAACATTGCCCGTTCTGCCGTTCCTCCGCCTATGCCAATACCGACAATAACCGGAGGGCAGGGATTGCTTCCTGCGTCGCTGACGCTTTTTACGACAAAATTCGCAATACCTTCTTTGCCGTCCGACGGTTTCAACATCGCCAATTTTGCCATATTTTCGGCGCCGCCGCCTTTCGACATAACCACTATCCTTAAATTATTTCCGGGCACTATCTCAAAATGTATTACTGCCGGAGTATTATTGCCCGTATTTTTTCTTGTCAACGGATGGCATATTGATTTGCGCAAAAAACCTTCCTTATAACCATTAACCACTCCTTGATTTATGGCATCGCGCAAATCTCCGCCTTTTATTACAACGTTCTGTCCCAATTCAACAAAAACAACCGCTGCCCCGCAATCCTGGCAAAGGGGAAATCGGCCGCCACAAGCAACATCGGCGTTGTCCAAAATATTTTTTAATATTTCTTTTCCCTGCGAAGAAACTTCTTTCTCGCAAGCTTCTTCCAGTAAATCCGTTATATTGTCCGGCAAATAATAATTTGCGTCATTGCAAAGCCATTTAATATGATAAATGATCTGGCGAACAGTTATTTTTTTCCTTCTCATTTCCTCCTCCAAAACTTTGCCAATCCCAACCATTCTTTAAACAATATCTTCAATGTTTCTTTTCTTGCTAATGCCAATTGTCGGCCAAGCGGGATTTCTTTGGGACAAAAATTATCGCATGCTTCAATGGCATGGCAGCCCCACAGGCCGTCATCGGAAGATAAAATATTAATTAATTTTTGACGGGCTCCCAAATCTTCGTTTCGCGGATCCTGTAAAAATCTGTGTGCCGTAATACAACCGCTCGCGCCGATGAATTTTCCGAAACTTGCCGCGGCGCAAGCGGAAACGCAAATTCCGCACTTAACGCACCGTTCGTTTTCGTAAAGAGCATCGGCCAATTCCGGAACCATCAAATCTTCTTTTTCCGGATTAAATTCTTTTTGGCGATGAACCCACGCTTCCATTTTTTGTTCAAGCCGGTTAAAAAATTCCGATTTATCCACCGCCAAATCTTTAACAATGGGAAAAAAATCCAGCGGTTCCAAAACAATTTCATACGGCAAATCCGCTGTCTGCGTCTTACATGCCAATTTCGGCCGGCCATTTATTTTTATGGCGCAAATGCCGCAATTGGCGCAACCGCACTGACCATCATAATAAATACTTGAATCCTGACCGGTTTGTATTTCATCCAAAAGCGCCAAAACGCTCATTCCTCTTTGTTCATCAACAATGAAATCATTAAAATATTCTCTTCTTATTCGTCCGCTGATTCGCTTTATTTTCACAATTAATTTTCTATCGTTCATTTTTTCTCTCCATATCCGCGATCCCCAGGCGGAAGCAATGTGATTTTTACCGGTTCATAATTTATCTCCGGCTCTTGTACGCCAATCGGGAAAGAAGCCAATGTCCGTTTCAGCCAATTTTTATCGTCTCTTTTGGGAAAATCGTCTCGCCAATGGCTTCCCCGGCTTTCTGTCCGCAAAAGAGCCGATTTCATAACGCAAAGCGCTATTTTTGCCATTCCAGAAAAACGCAAAGCCAGCTGAAGCTCTAAATTCAAGGCAATTTCCTTGCAATCAATCTTAACATTCGCCGTTTTCTCAAAAATTTTATTTAAAGCCGCGAGTCCGATTTCTATATCCTGCCCGTTTCTAAAAATTCCGGCATTCTGCGACATAATTCCCCGCATTTCCGAAAATAAACGATAAACATTTTCACCGTCTTTTTTTCCCAATATATTTTTAATCCTTGTTTCCTGCCGTTTAATTTCGTCTTCAACCAAACCGTCTTTGCAAATTTGAATTTTATCTTTTGCTAAATTTTCTAAAATCTTTTGTCCGGCAATATATCCCGAAGCAACCGTTTCCAATAAACTGTTTCCGCCAAGACGGTTCGCTCCGTGCAAATCCCAGCAAGCGCATTCGCCTATGGCGTACAATCCTTGAATTCCATACGCTTCACAACGCTTATTTGTTTTTACGCCAAACATCGTGTAATGTTGCGCCGGACGCACCGGAATATATTCTTTGGTCGGATCAACGCCGATAAAATTCCGGCATAAAAAATAAACATCTCTCAATTTAGTAGCCACATGCTCATATCCTAATCTCTTTATATCCAGCCACAAATGCGTAGTACTGAAACCTTCGATACCGCGACCAGCAACGATTTCCCGCATCATTGAACGCGACACAACATCGCGCGAAGCCAAATTTCCTTTCATTGAACTATAATCCCACATAAATTCCTTTTCTTCGCTATTTAATAACACCCCGCCATCGCCTCGACAACCTTCGGTTGCCAAAATATAACGCGGGGGCATAGGTGTCGGATGAAATTGGACAAATTCCGGATTACCAATTTGCGCTAAACCCGTTTCCAAAGCAATCGTCATACCATCGCCAAAACAAGTTCTGGCGTTGGTAGTTTCCTTATACAAAAGTCCAGCGCCGCCCGTCGCCAAAATAACGGCATTTCCCAAAAACGCTTCAATTTCTCCGTTAACCAAATTAAGTGTCGTGACGCCGACAACTTTAACGCCGTCTAAAATCAAAGAAAGCGCTTGCCGCCTTGAAAAAACCGGAATATTAAGGCAGGTCGCTCGCGATTCAATTAAATTCATCAGAACATGGCCCGTCCCGTCGGATGCGAAAACGCATCTCGGATAAGTGGCTCCGCCAAACTGCCGTTGATTTATCAACCCCTTGTCGGTCCGGCTAAAAACCGCTCCCCAATAATCCATTTCACGAATAAGAAAAGGCGCTAATTTGACAACTTCTTCAACGATATCCTGATCAGCCAACCAATCAGAGCCCTTAATAGTATCATAGGCATGGACGCGCCAATCATCCCCGATACTTTCAGTAGTATTGGCAAGTGACGCCTGAATGCCTCCTTGAGCCGCGTTGGAATGCGATCTTATCAACTTATCCAACAATGTCAGGAGGCAAATCTTATAACCCTTGGATGCAATTTCAACCGCCGCTCTAACGCCGGCAAGGCCGCCCCCGACAATAATAGAATCAAATTTATAAATTTTCATTATTTATTTCCTCCATCGCGTTACGCCCAAAAAAGCAAAAAGAGGTTTAAAATCCCGAAGAACAAAACATTCGCGCCGATTGCGATTAAAATAAAATTTACAATCCCGCGCTTTCTTAATAAAATACCATATTTTATTAGAATGCTTCTGATCCCGCATAAAGAATGGATAAACGCAAAAATTAACAAAGCGATTAATGATCCGAAATAAAAACCATCCTGCAAATGCTTCGCGGCCATTGCCGCCGTAGTGACATTATGTCCCCAATAAGCGATGTACAAATGAATAATCCCTAACGCAAAGATACAAACTCCCGACAAAAAATGAACATACCACAGCCATGAACCGCGATAATTCATATCTGCCAAATATTTATACACTTTTAGCGTTTTTAAAAAATAACCCCAAATGATTTTGAAACCGTTTGCGGCATGCGCCAAAAATATTCCAAAAATCAGAAACACGGCGGCTTTGATAAAAAAATTATTCTTATCAAGATGCGCCGTGTACCAATTAAACCACCTTGAACCACCCCAAACAGTTGATACGCCTAAAAAATGGACAAATAAAAAACTCGTAAGAAATAAACCCGTAATTGTCTGCAAAAAATATAAAACCGTTTGCCAACGCACTTTCCCGCTCAAAATCAAATATCCTTCCTTTTTCATAACAATCCTCCTTACTTTTTAATTTAATTGTCAAGTAACCTGTCTAATCAATATTAATCTTCAAGCAGCAAAAGTCAACTGTAAATTTGCAAATAAAAAAATACAAAGTGACGAGAATATTAACAAATATCAAAATTAAAGTCCCGCCCCGCAGTACTGCGGGGCGGGGCACGCGTTTCTTAACAAATATTCTTTTAATAAATACTAATCTCTTTCTCTTGAAATGGCGAGAATATTGATAATTTTCCCTTCCTCGTCTCTCATGGGCGAAAGAGATAAACTGCACTGATCCCGAGTTGACAAGCTTTTGACATGCCTGATGTTAATGGTAACGGATTTCCCTTGAAGGCATTTTCCAAGCAATTTCAAGACATATTCTCTTTGCTCTTCAATAATGGAAGACAACCAATCCCATCCAATCGCTTCTTTTTCCGTTTTAAATCCATGCTCTTCCATCCCGCCTTTGTTCAAATAAACGAGGCGTCCGTTAGTATCCAAAATTTTAACGCAATCAGGCGAAGAATCAAGAATAGCCCTGATGCCTTTCTTGTCTTTATAAAACTCTCTTTGCGTTTTTGCTTTATAAACCGCCCTATGAATTGACCGCAACCACGGTAATGCCCTTTTTAACAACTGGACATTTCTTTCGGCGACATACAAAAGATTGACGGGATCTCCGGTGGAATAATATTTGCCTCTTTTCTTTTTTCGCGCCGTCACTAATTTTCTTTCAACCAAATATTCAACAACATTATAAACCGTTGTTCTTGGAAGACCTGTTTTTCGCGCGATATCAGTGACAGTCGCTTCGCCTAATTCCAAAACGGCGAACCATGTTTTGGCTTCATTGGCTTCTTTGCCCGTAAGCCCAAGTTTCATTAAAAAATTAAAAATAACGCTATTTATGCTCATAATATTAATTTACTGCTTTATTTTCGCATTAATTTTCGGTAGTTTTACCTATTTTAATGCAAAAAATTCGGCAGATTAAATAACTAATTACTTTACTATAATATACTCCTTTTAACGAAAGTTGTCAATAAAATTTTAGTGGTAGAAATAATGACGAAAAAATGGACATTTTTAACTTTAATTTAATGCACCGAAACACTACTTTTATCTTAAACTGGACTTGTTTCACAAAAAATCAAAATGACGAAAAAGTTGACATTTTTATAAAAAAGCCTACAATTACAACGATAAACTGTTATTTGAAAATTTAATTCTAGTTTAAATTTCAATGGGAGGAGGAAAAAAATATGCGTTTTGTATCCGTAAATAAGGAAAAGTTTTTTGAATTGGTAAATCTCCTCATAAAACAGAAGAAAGAAAGAATTGTCGGGGTTGTCAAAAAAGACGACGATTATATTTTTAACGATTTGGAAAATGCCGTTGAATTATGTTTAGATTACGGCAAGCCAACGCTGCTCCCTCCGGGGAAAAAATACTTACTCCCCCGCAAAGAAACATTACTTAAATTTCAAAATGCATCAAGCGAAATCGTGAACGAAGCAAAACCGATAACGCTTATCGGCGTTCATCCTTACGACTTATGGGCAATAAAAGTTATGAACGCGGTGTTTCTGTCGGAACCGATTGATCGAAACTATGCCGAAAAAAGAAAAAACATGTTCATTATCGGCGTAGATTATCTAAATCCTCATCCGAATTCATTCTGCGCCAGTATCGGAACTTATGAAATACACGACGGATTTGATCTATTACTTACCGACATAGGCAAAAAATATATTATAACCATTGATTCCGAAAAGGGCGAAAAATTCATTGATAAATATATTGAATTCACGAAAGAAGCGACCGCGATTGACCTGCTTTTTCTTGACAATGCCGTTAATAAAGCGAAAGAAAAATATAAACTCGCAATGCCGTTAAAAAAAGAAGAATTACCAAAATTCCTTGAAGACAAATACGATAATCCTCTTTGGACGGAACTCGCAAAAAAATGTTTTTCTTGCGGCAAATGCAATTTGGTCTGCCCGACCTGCGTCTGTTTCAATATTGAAGACAAGGCGGAATTGAATCTGCAAGAAGGCGTCCGTGAACGAGAATGGCACGGTTGCGCGTTGAAAGAATTTGCCGAAGTGGCCATGGGACACAATTTCAGGGGAAAAATCGAACAACGCCTGCGCCACAGAATATACAGAAAACTATCTTATACGGTATCGCGATACGGCATCTATGGCTGTGTCGGCTGCGGACGATGCATTAATTCCTGCAAAGCGGGAATAGCCAGTCCCGTAGAAATTATAAAAAAATTGAATAAAGAATAGGGGGAAGGAATGAATAACGAAAAAAACTATATGGAACCGGAACCGGCGAAAATACTTAAAATACTTTCTTTGGGAGAATATGAAAAACTTTTCCGGCTAGAATTAAAATCCGAAAAAAAATTAGGACATAAGCCGCTCCAATTCGTAAAAGTTTCAATACCGCTTATCGGCGAAGCGCCGATAAGCGTCTGTAATTGGCAAGAAGAATTTTTTGAAATAGCGGTTCGCAAGGTTGGCGATGTAACGAATAAAATTCACACTATGGAAACGGGGGAAACAATCGGAATAACAGGCCCGTTGGGAAATGGATTTCCGATTGACGAAATGCGCGGCAAAGATTTGCTTGTTATTGCCGGCGGAATAGGATTATTTCCGGCTCGTTCGCTAATACACTACTCTCTCGCCAATCACGATAACTTCGGCAGAATTATTATTCTTTTTGGAACAAAATCTTTTGATGAAAGATATTTCCCGGAAGAATTATTAAACTGGCAATACAGAGGCGATCTGGAATTACACCAAGCACTGGATAAAGGCGATGCGCGCTGGGGCGGACATATAGGACTTATTACTACGCTCATTCCGCCAGTTCAAATTAACGCTGAAAATACTTGCGCCGTGATTGTAGGACCCCCAATTATGTACAGATTCGTCATACCCGAACTCCGCAAAAAAAATATTCCCGACACGCAAATTCTTATGTCTTTTGAAAGACGAATGGAATGCGGCGCGGGAAAATGCGGCCGTTGCCAAATTAACGGTCCGAAAACAACTTGGTATACTTGTAAAGATGGCCCGGTTATCAGTTATGCCGATGTACTGCGGCTTAAACTAAAGGAGGCGATTTAATATGGCAAAACCGAAAGTGGCGATATTCAGTATGGCCTGCTGCGCCGGATGCGCCCTGCAAATCGTAAATCTTGAAGAAAAAATTCTTGACTTGGTTGGAGCCATTGATGTGGTGGAATGGCAGGAAGGATTAAGCGAAAAATCCGGCGGCAATTACGATATTGCCATTATTGAAGGCAGTATCGTTACGGAAAAAGAAGCCGAAGAATTGCGAAAAATCCGCCAAACGGCAAAAATTGTAATCGCTATCGGCGCTTGCGCCCATACGGGAGGAATAAACTGCTTGGGCAACCATATGAGCGTTGAAGAAAAAAAATCAATAGTTTACGACGGCGATGCCGGAAAAATAGACGGTTTAAAAGACGCGATTCAGCCACGACCGCTTAACGCAATAATAAAGGTTGATGCCGTTGTGCCGGGTTGCCCGATAAACAAAAATGAATTGGTTGAAGCGGTAAAATGCCTGCTACTGGGGAAAAAATTCCGTCTGCCGGATTATCCGGTTTGTTTTGAATGCGCGCTCAAAGAAAACGGCTGTTTATTTGATTTGGACATTATTTGCCTGGGACCGATAACCCGCGCCGGCTGTGAAGCGGCTTGTCCATCAATAAATAAAGAATGCAATGGTTGCCGAGGATGGGTTGACGACCCGAATCAAAACGCGGCAAAAGATATTCTGGAAAAATACGGATTAAGCATTGAAGACATCAAAAAAAGATTTGAAATATTCAATGCTTACAAAACCGAGATAATGGAGAAAAAAAATGCATAATAATAAAAATATGGAAATTCATGTGGAAAATGTGACCCGCGTAGAAGGCCACGGAATCATTGATGTTGAAATAAAAAACGGCGAGGTGACGAAATGCCTTTGGAAAATACCGGAAACGGCAAGATTTTTTGAAGCGATGGTGAGGGGAAGACGCTACGATGAAATTGCCGGCATTACTTCCCGCGTTTGCGGCATTTGTTCCATAGGACACCATACGGCAAGCCAAAAAGCGACGGAGAACGCTTTTGGCATAACGATTTCTCCGCAAACGGAAAAATTCCGAAAATTATTAATGCACGCGGAAAATTTCCAGAGCCACATCCTCCATACTCTTTATTTGGTGCTTCCCGATCTTTTGGGGATGAAAAGCGTCGTGGAAGTGGCGATGGCTTGTCCCGAAGAAGCGAAAATCGTTACGCGCCTTCACGGATTAGGCAATGAAATGTCCGCCTTAATAGGAGGACGCGCAACTCATCCTATTACATCAATCATTGGCGGTTTCACAAAATTGCCGAGCGAAAAAGAGTTGGCGGATATGCGAAAAAAATTGCTTAACTCCCTGAATGATTATTTCGCAATCGTTGAACTGCTGGGGAAAATAGCCGAAAAAATTCCCGTATTCACAAGAGAAACGGAATACATCTCTTTAAAAAACAATACGGATTATGCCATTTTAAACGGCAATCTGTATTCAAGCGATAACGAATTTTATAATAATGCGGATTACCGAAACGTAATGAACGAATTCTGCGTGCCGCATTCCACTGCAAAATTCACGAAAAATCTGCGCGCTTCATTTATGGTCGGAGCTTTAGCAAGATTTAACAACAATTACGCTATGATTCGCCCGCTGGCTCGAAGCATCGCGGAAAAACTCGGGCTAAAAGCACCGTGCCATAATCCATTTATGAATAGCGTTGCCCAAGTGATTGAAACCGCGCATTCCATTGAAGACAGTATTGTTCTTATTCAAGAAATATTGGAAGAAGGAATAAAAAAAGAATGCCTAAGAGACATTTACGGCAAAGCCGATGCGGTAATCAAAGCGGGAGAAGGGATAGGTATGGTTGAAGTGCCGAGAGGATTACTTATTCATAATTATAAATATGACGAAAAAGGCAAGGTCATTGAAGCAAACTGCGTAATTCCAACAAATATGAACCACTGGAACATCCAGCACGATTTGGAAAAACTGGTTCCGGAATTACTGGCGCAAGAAAAAACCAAAGAAGAAATCCAGCTCGCCTGCGAAATGAATGTCCGGGCTTATGACCCATGCATTTCCTGTTCCGTCCATGAAATGCGATTAGTAAATATGGATTGGAAATAAAAATGAAAAAAATATTAATTTTGGGCATCGGTAATCCGCTTTTCAGCGATGAAGGAATTGGACCGTATATCGTTGAAGAATTAAAAAAATACTCGTTGCCAACCAATGTTAATGTAATTAACGGCGGAACCGGCGGCTTTGAGCTGATTCATTGCCTTCAAAAGCATGACAACATAATAGTAATAGACGCGGTAGATATGAATATGACACCGGGAACGATTAAAAAATTGAAATTAAGCGATGTTTCAGGGAAAACGCATACTTGCCATTCATTACATCAAACAAGTTTTACGGAAATAGTAGAACTGGCAAACGCACTTGGCAGTTATCCGAAAATTGTTATTTTCGGCGTCCAACCGAAAAATACGAAAGATTTAGGCGAATTAACGCCGGAAGTGAAAAATATGGTACCGACACTACTTGTTTGGCTGATAAAAGAAATTAAAAAAATCACTTACGAAAAAACATAAGGAAAAATAAAACGCCTTGCTGTGCTAAACACAGCAAGGCGTTATTTTTTGTCCTTATTATTACATCAGCAACACAACTTTACCACAATCCCTACTTTTTATCATCAAATCAAATCCGCGTTGCCATTCATTAAAAGGCAACTTATGGGTAATGATTGGCTCCACGGAATTGCGATAATGATTCAAAAAAAATACCGCAATTTCCCAAGTTTTCCAAATATTCCTGCCGTAAATTCCCTGCGCCATTATACCTTTCAATGCAATCTTATTGTATGGCACGAAAACTGAATTATTTTCCGACAAACCAAAAACCATAATTTTACCGCCCGGACGGCAAACGTTAATCGCGGTATTTATGCCAGACTCGCTGCCGGTCATCTCAAAAACAACATCAAACCAACCACCATCTTTCTTTCCGATAAATTCATCCATAAAATCAACGCGCTTCTTAACACAATTTATTGAAGATACGCCGATTTTTTCAGCAATTTGCAAACGATAATCATTATACCCAAGCATAGTGATGCTCTTTGCTTTCGATATTACGGCGACAACAGCAGTAAATAAAGCGGCGGGACCATCGCCTATGATCAAAATATCTTTATGTCTAACTTCCGCTTTATTAACGCAATAAACCGCGTTGCCCAATGGTTCCTGGATAGAAGCCAAATAAGGCGGTAACGAAATATCATTACGAATCAAAACTTTTTCCGGAACCGCGATATATTCGGCAAAACATCCATCGCGATCCACACCTAAAAGTTTTAAATTAGGGCATAAATTTTTATCTTCGCGTTCACAAGTCGGACATTTTCCGCAATAAATATGCGTCTCAGCGGAAACATAATCGCCAATTTTCCATTTGACGATATTTCTCCCAATAGCTTTAATATACCCGGCAAATTCGTGTCCTAAAATATGCGGAAATTTTTTGATCCTTTTTTGCATAGCCGGAGTATATTTATAAATACTGCAATCCGTGCCGCAAATAGATACAGCCGCTACTTTTATCAAAACTTCATCCGGCGCGATTTTCGGAACAGGCATATCACGCATTTCAACTATCGGATTGCCCTCTTTCAAATCCAGCACTATCGCTTTCATATTTTCTCCTTTACTGAAAAAATTTCAAAAAACAAAATTCTTAATATAATACCGGCAAAAATCAACACAGTCAACTAAAAAAGGCTTTGCCGAATTAACGCAAAGTCACCATTTCATCAAATTCCATAAAATAAAAAAATGTTTAACTAATCAAAGTACCAATGAATTTTTTCCCTAAAATACTTTTTTTTGCGAAAATCGTCAATAATACCCTCAACGGCATACTCGTAAGATACGTTACGGACAAGATGAGCGTTAATATGAGTAGCGTAAATTCCTATCAAATCCAAGTCCCCGCAAGAAACAATGCCCAATTTCCGCGCGGCTTCCTGATAAATCCTCGCTGTTTTGCCTCCTCCCACAACAATAATGAACCTAAATCCTTATTTCAGCATTTTCAGAATAAAGGCGCGAAAATTTTTCAAAAATTCAACATTAACTTCCCCGGCAACAGGAACAACGATTGACCCGCCGAGATCTATTATCACCGTCTTGTTATTTTTATTTTTCATAATACGTGGTCAATTTTAGAAAAAATCCGAATTCATTTTCAAGAAAATCCCGACGACGACTTCTGATAATTTCCGCTCGGGCGAACAAAAAGGAGTAGAGGGGTTAAGGAAAAGCCTGCCGGCAGGCAGGGAATTTTTTCCCGCCCTCGCTTCTGGCATTTCGGCGAAAAAATTCGGCGGCTACTGTGAAAGAATTGCTTCTAAAATAACTGGCAATTCTTTCACCCCATCACTTCCGCTAAAATGTCCTTTCCCGTGTTCAATCGCAGTCTTTGCGCCAAGCCGTTCACCAAAAAGTTTTTTATTTTCCTGCGGCACAACATCGTCATTGTCAGAGAAAACCGCAAAAAACTTTTTGGTATGTTGCTTCACTTTAGCAAAATCAATCGGTGTTTCCAACCACGGCTTGGCGATTTCTTCTTCCTCATCGGTTTTCAAGTTCATTAAAGTGAACCAACCGGCGACAAAAGTCGCACCTCCAACTTTTTTGTCGGCGGGCAGACTTTCCAAAAATCGGAGAATAGTTTGGCAACCGATACTATGCCCGACAAAATAAGTATTCTCGTCAACATCGCCGACAGTTTTAGAAAGGTGCGAAACCCACGCTTCAATTTTCGGCTCCGCCGGTTCCGGCATAGCCGGAACATGAACCTGAAAACCGTTTTTCTCTAGCTCTGTTTTGAGCCACGGAAACCAGCCCTCATCAGGGTAGCCGTCCCAACTATGAATTATGAAAGCGCGTTTAGTCATACTTTTTTCAATTCAAAAATCATAAAAAGCGGGATTTTTGAATACCTTTTGTAAAAACCGGGACCACCATTTTTGATAATCGATTTTAACGGTTTTGGTTCAATAAAATCCATGATCATAAACCCGCTTTTCAGAATATCGCCGATAATGTTAGATAGGGGCCGATGATAGTAAGTAACCTTAATGTCCGGGAAGTCAATGGCATTAAACTCATTAAACATAATATCATTAATTTTTTTGGTATTAAGGTAACTACCAAAAACTTCACACTTCCCGTCTTTATATTTTTCGTATCCAAGCAGAGAAGAATACTTTTCTTTCGAACGATTTGTTTCGGCTCCCCAGCTTACCGGATGATGCGTGGAGAACAAAAATGTTCCGCCTTTTTTCAAAATCTTATAAACCCCTTGCAAGGTTTTTGTCCAATCTTTGACATAGTGCATAGTCAAACCTGAATACACAAAATCAAAAGAGTCATCGGCAAAATTCAGTTTTTCCATATCCATAACTTGAAATTCCAAATCGGGATAACTCTTTTTTGCAAAATCAATCAGCCCCTTTGAAATATCTATGCCGATGACTCTTTTTGCTCCAAGAGATTTTAAGTGTTCACATTCTTCACCAGTTCCACAACCAATACATAAAACAGACTTATCTTTTAGGTCGGGTAGTTTTTTATACATCGCGGGTTTCTCCAAAAATTTGTGCGCGATGTTTTTTCCACTTCGCATTCTTTCCGCCCACTTAAGAGCGTAATCGTCATAAGATTTGATTGTCTTTTTATCGATAGCCATATTGATATTGAATTATTTTAAAAGCTCGTCAGCCGATACCCCAAGCGCATTAGCTATTTTAGCAACTGTCGCAAGGGTAGGATTTTTCTTCCCATTCTCAATATTGCTGATATAACCTCTATTAACCTCTAAAACGCTCACGCAATATCTCCTTACTTCCGCGTTTTTCAGAAAGGATTGCCGCGGGGCGAAGCCCCGCGGCAACTTCTTCGGTAAATCTGAACTGGTGGACCTGGGGGGAATTGGACCCCCGTCCCCGCAATGCGAATGCGATGCACTACCACTATGCTACAGGCCCGTTTACATAAATAATTCTACGGCTTCCAAGCAACAATTACAATACAAATTCATTGATTAAAATCAATACGGCGCGGAAAATCCGCGCCGTATTGCGAAATATAAACAATAATTATACTTATTATTCCCCATGTTCTCCTGTCTGTTCTTCTTGATTTTCAGTTAAAATTTTTAATTTTTGCTCCAATTCTTTAATCGTATCCGCCAAGACCAAAGATTCTTTTTCTTTTCTATCGCGATAAAGACGATGACGGTAAAAGAGAATAATCAATAAACCCAAAAGCGCGATTATGATTATGGAAACAATAACACTCGGTAAAGTATTGTTTTCAATTATCGCCGCCGTCAAATTCATAAAATCCTTGTCAACAATGCTTTCAGCGACAACAGTCAAAAGCTCTTCGTTTAAAGAAAGATTTTTTTGATACTTAATTGTCGCGAAGACGACAATAGTTTTTTTATTCTTCGCCGCCTCAGATACAACTGCGGTAAATTGGATAATATCTTCCTGTCCGGGCTTTATTTCGCCTATTTCCAAACTCAACGCGTTGTCTTTTTCGGCGAATTTTCTATCGCTCTCCTTGAATTGCAATTCTTCCGGCAAAAAGATTTGCAAATTGGCGTTTATCAAAGAAATTTCCGCTTCATTACGATAATAAATTTCATATTCGCTTATGCCGCCCGGCGGAACTTTTTTGTTTTTGGATTTGAAGATAAGTTCAAGCGGAGAATTATTCAAAAGAATGGTTGTTGTCGCAGAATCCACCAAAAAATCTTTATTCGCAACCGTAACAATATTTTCTATTACAACATTTTCCGAGAATTTTTTTCCCCTGACCTTGATCGTAAATTCTAAACGCGCTCTGGACGCAATTTTTGGAATATCCCACGAAACTTCATTCTGCGAACTATTGCTGTATTTATAATTCGGCGAAGCTTCAAAAAATTCCAGAAAAACCGAAAGCTTGTCTGAAATATGCAAATTATAGACAGGCTTATCGCTTATATTTTCTATACCTACCAAAAACTCGAAAACGTCCCCCGCCTTTCCGGCTACCACCGATTCGGCGCCATTGGGAAAAGATAAATTAGCGATGGTATGATTGACAGCCAATGGCAAAACGGCGGCGACAACCAATGTATCTGTGTTTGATTGCGAAATCAATAATGATGTCCCGGATACCGTATTTGAAAATGATTTGGAATCAATCGTTTCATTCGGCACCTTAAGCAACATTATTTGCCCATATTCTTTGCTTTCATGATTTTGAATAACAACTCTAAAAAAGTAATTCACGGCTGGATCGGGTAATGTAATCCGTTCTGAAATTGACCGAGAAGCGGTAGTACGAACGGTTCTTGGATAAGTAAAATTTCCCAACGCATCCGTTCGCCCCCATTCAAACCAATAATTAGCCGGGAGCGACAAATCGGACGGATTAAGAAATCCGTTTAATTGAACCCGCGTTTTGCTCAAAAATAAAGCCGGCTTGGTTTCAATCACGGATGCCGCAGTCGCCGTTCGAAAAGAAAACGCGAAAAAAAACAAAGGCAAAATCAAAACTGCCGCAACGATAATCTTTGTAAATAATTTATTATTTTTCATATATGTGATTATAATATCCATTTAACTATAAATCTTAATATTCATAATAACACTAATTTATGTATTTTGTCAATAGTTTGTACCGGCACTACTAACCTTAAATACCCGAAAATATACTGTAAACGTAAATAAAAAATCCCGTCATCCGACGGAATTTTCCCGAAACACAAAATTCAAAAACCTATTTTTCGCTTTTTGTTTCGTCCGGTTTTTCCTTTTCTGAAACATTATCTTTTTCAGCAATATCCTTTTTATCATCTTTCTTTTCTTTTTTATCCGCAGCTTCTTTTACGTCTTCCAAAACATTTTCCTTAACTAATCCCAGCGCCATCCTATGGCTAGACGCATCAATTGATAATATTTTAAAATTATATTCTTTACCGATCTCCAGCGTTTCTTCCATTTTTTTCTGCGTTCCGAATTCGGAAATATGGCAAAGTCCGTGGATCTCTTTATCCAACGCCACGAACATACCAAAAGAATTCAATTTAGTAATCACGCCTTTGACTTCATCGCCTTTTTTGTATTTTTTATCGATATCTATCCAGGGATCCTGCTGAAGCGCCTTGAGAGACAAGGATATTTTATTATTATCCAAAGTAATGATCTTCGCTTTTACATTATCGCCAACTTTGATTATATCGCCGGGATTTTCAATCAACTGCCAGGCAAGTTCCGAAATATGCACCAAGCCCTCGACTCCTTTTTCCATTTGCACAAAAATTCCAAAATTCACTATACCGCTTACCACTCCATCGACAATATCGCCTTTCTTATATTTTTTTGACAAATCTTGCATTTTTTCTTCAGCCGCTTTTTCAGAAAATATTATCTTTTTTTCTTTTTGATTTAAATCTATTATCTTTACATTCAAACTGATTTTTATAAGTTTTTTTAATTCCTGCACTATTTTACCCTTATCTCCGCCTTCGACTTTCGGATAATGATTACCCGCCAATTGCGATACGGGCATAAACCCGGAAATTCCTCGAAACTTTACCAATAACCCGCCCTTATTAGCTTCCGCAACTTCAACAATCATAGGTTCGTTCGCGATAAATTTATTTTCCAACTCTTTCCATGTTGTTTGAAAAGCGGCATTTTTCACGGAAAGCTCGATATACCCTTCCTTATTTTCAATAACCAAAACTTGCCCTGAAATTTCATCGCCTTTTTTAAATTTCCCCAAAACATCAATAGCTCCTTTGAATTCCGGTCCTATCAATAATCCAATCCCCGTTGGTCCGAGATCAATAATAGCCTTATTATTATCAACGCTTAAAACAACGCCTTTCAACAAAGCGTCTTTTTGCGGCACGGGAATTTGCCGCACGTTATTTTTCAATAACATGCTCAAAATTGACTCTTTTGGATTTTGAAATATTTTAACTGCTCCCATAATTGAACAGTATATATTAACAAATAAATATTGTAAAGAGGATTAAATTGATGTAGAATTAAAATATAATATATTTAGTCGCTTTTTCGTCTTAAAGAAAGCTGACTGTCAAATTGTGTACATAACTTATTACGGCTATACTTGTTTTAAAATTCAATCCCAGCAAAAAATAACGGCAATCACCGATATTTTTGATAAAAGCATCGGACTGAAACCGCCTTTTCCAAAAGCGGATATTTTGACTTACTCTTGCTCTCACTTTGATTGCAGCGATACCGCGGAAAAAAACAGCGAAAATCAGCCGTTTATCATTAACAGTCCGGGCGAATACGAAATTTCCGGAATAGCCATAGACGGCATTCCGGCAAAACACGGCGAAAAATTACAACAAGAATCTTTTGACACCGCGCTGTATGTCTTCCGAACCGAAGGAATGTCTTTGTGCCATTTGGGAGATTTGGGTCAAAAAGAATTAAACGACAACCAGCTGGAAGCTATCGGAGAAATTGATATCTTAATGGTGCCGGTCGGGGGCAATTACACGATTGACTATAAAAGCGCCGCGCATATCGTCAACCAAATTGAACCGCGTCTTGTGATCCCCATGGCTTACCATCTGCCAAATATGAAAGTCGAGCTGGATAAAATAGATTTATTTTTCAAAGAAATCGGAATTTCTCCGAAAGAAAAAATCGATAAATTGAAAATTACTAAAAAAGATTTGCCGCCGGAAGAAATGGAGGTCGTAGAATTTAAAATCTAAAATTTATAATTTTAAATATTTAAATTTTAAATTAAAAATTAGAATTTGATTGAAAATTAAAAATTAAAAATTAACGCAATGTCTCTTGTTGATTTTATTGAAAATTTACAACGCAAACCTTATCCGAAAAGATTAAAAATTTTTTTGGCGGCTATACTGATTTCAATCGCATTGACAATAACAGGTTTCGGTTTTTCTATAAACTATTCTCTGCACAATTCAACGCCAACCAACGCCAAGGCCGGCAAAAAAGAAAAAAATAACGACACTATGCCTTCTTTGCGGGAAATGATTAAATCATCTGCTGCCGAAATTTTTAATTTCAAAAATCGCTTTAATCAAAATGCACCCGACCCGAACAAACAAAAACAATATAATCAAGAAAACGCGGGATTACGTTTGCCCCATTAAAAGTTTAAAATAAATTATTTCAAAAGATAGTATTTAAGCCCTAAGGTGATTTCGCGTTAAGATTAGACTTAAAAATAAAAACTTTCGATGAGCTTCTAACGGAGTCTGCCAATCGCGGATTAAAATTTCATACTTTACAGTTAAAAAATGCTTTTTTAATTTTTTATGGATAATGAAAAAATAGAAAAAAGAGAAATCAAAGAAGAAATGCGGGAATCCTATCTTAATTACGCGATGAGCGTAATTGTGGATAGAGCGTTGCCCGATGTAAGAGATGGATTAAAGCCCGTGCACAGGCGTATTTTGATTACGCTAAAAGACCTCGGACTCCATCCCAATTCCCGTTTTCGAAAAAGCGCGAAAATTTGCGGCGATGTTTCAGGAAATTATCATCCGCATGGCGAACAAATCGTCTATCCTTCAATGGTCCATTTGGCTCAAATATTCAAAATGCGCTATCCATTGGTTTTTAGTCAAGGAAACTTCGGTTCCATTGACGGCGATCCACCGGCCGCTATGCGTTATACTGAAGCGAAAATGAGCAAATTCGCGCAAGAAATACTCCACGACCTGGACAAAGATACCGTTGACTGGAAATCAAATTACGACGGCACCAGAAAAGAACCGCAAGTTCTCCCCGCCCTCCTGCCCAATCTGATCATTAATGGAACGATGGGCATAGCGGTTGGAATGGCTACCAATATACCGCCGCACAATCTTGGAGAAATTATTGACGGGTTGATTTATCTCATAGACAACCCCAAGGCATCAATCGAAAATCTTGTGGAATTTATAAAGGGTCCTGATTTCCCGACAGGAGGAATTATTTATAACAAAAATGATATTATTCAAGCGTACGGAACAGGAAAAGGAGGAATTATTAACCGCGCAAGAGCCGAAATCGTGGAAGATAAAAACAAACGCTTTCAAATCATTACGACGGAAATCCCCTATCAAGTCAATAAATCATCTTTAATAGAAAAAATCGCGCAATTAGTCAAAGACAAAAAAATAGAAGGTATTAAAGACGTAAGAGATGAATCGGATAAAGACGGCATCAGGATAGTCATTGATTTGAAAAACGATGTTTACCCGCAGAAAATTCTTAACCGACTCTACAAACTGACCGATATGCAGCGTGTTTTCCATTTAAATATGCTGGCGTTGGTTGATGGAATACAACCCCAAGTCTTATCTTTAAAGAGCATTTTGGAATATTACATTGAGCATAGAAAGATTGTGGTGGAACGCCGCACTCGTTTCGATCTTGCAAAAGCCAAAGAGAGAGCTCACATTCTTGAAGGACTGAAAAAAGCCCTTGACCACATTGACGCCGTCATCACGACGATCAGACAATCAAAAGACAAAGAAACCGCTCATACGAATTTGATGAAAAAATTCGGCTTTTCCGATACTCAAACAAAAGCGATTTTAGAAATGAAATTACAAACGTTGGCCGGACTGGAGAGAGAAAAAATCGAAGACGAATTAAAAGAAAAGAAAAAATTGATCGGCGAATTGACCGCGATCCTGGAAACACCTAAACGAATACTGCAAGTGATAAAAGACGAGCTTAAAAAACTGAGAGAAGATCATGCGGACGAAAGAAGGACAAAGGTTGTCGCTTCGGGCGTCGCTGAATTTAAAGTGGAAGATTTAATACCGAACGAAGAAGCGATATTGGTTTTAACCAGAAGCGGTTATATAAAACGGGTTAATCCGAATATTTATCGGACACAAAAAAGGGGCGGCAAAGGGATGATCGGAATGATGACAAAAGAAGAAGATCAGGTCGAAAGTATGCTGGGAGTTGAAACGCATGACGACATCCTATTTTTTACCGATTCCGGAAAAGTTTTCAAAGTAAAAGCTTATGAAATACCCGAATCATCGCGGGTCAGCAAAGGACAAGCAATTATGAATTTCCTGCAAATCAACAATAAGGAGCACGTAACCAGCATAATTTCTCTGGGCAAAGAAGACAAAGAAAATAAATTTTTAGTGATGGCAACGAAATATGGTATAATTAAAAAAACAAACATCAGCGAATTCGCCAATGTGCGGCGCGTTGGTCTTGTCGCCATAAAACTGCAAAAAGAAGATTCGCTCAAATGGGTTAATATAACGCAAGGAAACGATGAAGTCATTTTGGTTACGAGCAAAGGACAAGCCATACGTTTTTCCGAAAAAGACGTAAGATCAATGGGGCGAGGAGCTTCCGGAGTACGCGGCATCCGGTTGAAAAAAGATGATTATATGGTCGGTATGGACATAATAAAAAAAGACAGGCCGGTTGATCTTTTAATCGTAACGGAAAACGGCTTTGGAAAAAAAACGCCGGTTAAATACTATAAAAACCAAAAACGCGGAGGATCGGGAATAAAAACCGCCAAAATAACCTCGAAAAACGGCGGCATTATAGCGGCGACGACCATTGCGGCCGGCGAAGCGTCGGATATCGTTACCATATCTTCGCAAGGAAAAGTTATCCGTACGCCGCTTGACAGCATATCGGTATTGGGACGATCAACGCAAGGAGTAAGAATTATGCGCTTGGATCAAAACGACAAAGCCGTATCAATAACTTGCTTATAAAAAAATTTTGTAAAATGAACTTTATACATCCCGAAAAAATCATCCCCTTACTCCAAATTTCGGAAGGTATGAAAATCGCCGATCTGGGATGCGGAGCGGGATTTTTTACCATTCTTCTGGCAAAAGCCGTTGGTGAAAACGGAGAAATATTCGCGGCGGATGTCCAAAAAAGTTCTCTGGAAAGCGTTAAAATCAAAGCACAGGCGGAAAAAATTTCCAATATTAAAACTATCTGGGCCGATCTTGAAATTTACGGAACCACAAAAATAGCCGACGATTCCCTGGATATGGTTTTGATTTCCGATGTTTTATTTCAATCGAAAAAAAAAGGCGCAATCATAAAAGAAGCATGGCGAATCGTATCGCCAAACGGCAAACTGGCTATTATTGACTGGAAACCGGAATCATTGGAAATTGGCCCCAAAAACAGTTATCGTTTGGCAAAAAACGATATGATAAAAATAGCCGAAGAGACGGGATTTAAATTAACCAGCGAATTTGACGCGAGTGATTATCATTACGGATTATTTTTCAGCAAGGAGTAATCGCGAATATACGAATTCGTATATTTACGTGAATTTGTATATTCGTGACTACTTCATTTATAAATAGTTTATCTATGTCCACAACCGCTCAACGAATGATATTTTTAACAATAATTTTTATAATTATTGCAATTACTATTTTTGCCGTTATATTCGGTCTTAAAAAACCGAAACAGACGCAAAAAATCAATTTGGAATTTTGGAGCGTTTACGATCAAGACGAATATTTTATCAATATCATAAAAGAATACAAACGTTTGTATCCGTCAGTAACCATAACTTATGTTAAAAAAACATTTAATGATTACGAGAAAGATTTAATTGACGCTTTTGCCGCCGGTCGCGGACCGGATATTTGGAGCATCCATAATACATGGCTTCCGAAACACAAAAATAAAATAATTCCATTATCGCCGGAAATGATGACAATCCAATCTTTCAAGGATACTTTTGTCGATGTAACATTTCAAGATTTGGTAAACAATAACCAAATCTATGGCTTACCTCTTTTTGTAGACACGCTGGCTTTATACTGGAATAAAAATATTTTTCAATCCAATGGCATAGCGGAACCCCCTCAAACTTGGGACGACTTCGTAAAAGACGCAAAGCTTCTGACCAAAAAAGATGATTTTGGGAATATCATTAGAGTCGGCGCATCTCTTGGTACGGCAAAAAACATAAATCGTTCAACCGACATTCTCGGCCTTTTAATGTTGCAAACCGGCACCCAAATGACCGACCTCGAAAATACTAAAGTCATATTCAACAAATTCGTTTCCTTAAACGGCCAACCATTCGCCGCGGGCGAAGAAGCACTGAGATTTTATACCGATTTCGCCAATCCCCAAAAAGAAGTTTATACATGGAATTCGGAAATGGACTATTCCATAGACGCTTTTTACCAAGGGGAAACCGCTATGATGATAAATTACTCCCACCACATTGACACTATTAAAAACAAAGCGCCTTATCTTAATTTCGGCGTTGCGACCATCCCGCAAATCGCCGGCAGCGGAAACAATATCGCTTATGCCAACTATTGGGCGCCTGCTGTTTTTATAAACTCTAAAAATCCCGGCTGGGCCTGGCATTTTATCCAATTTATGACATTAAAAGATAATGCGCTGAAATACTTGGAATCGTCAAAAAGACCGACGGCCAGAAGGGATTTGGTTGATTTACAAAAAGACAAACTGCATCTTGGCGTTTTCGCGCGGCAATCGCTCACCGCTAAATCATGGTATCAAATTGACAATGTCACAATCGAAACAATATTCTCCGATATGATTGAAACGGTTGTTCTTGGTCAAGCCACAATCAAACAAGCGATAGAAAAATCGGCAAACCAGATAAATGTGCTGTATCGAAAATAATTGATAAGTCCCAATCTTAAAATCCTAAATAAATTCCAATGACCAAAATAAAAAATTCAAAACATTTTTATGGCATCAATTTATAAACCTACATTATTATTTATTACGGTATTATCTATTTTTTTGCCGTTAATGTCTAATGCCGCCGGTCTCGTTCCCTGCGGCGGCGAAGGAGAAGCGGATTGCACAACTTGCGATTTTTTCGTTATGACAAAAGGCGCCATCGATTTTATAATAATAGACTTAGTCACTCCGCTAGCAGCCTTATTTGTGGTAACAGCCGGAATTATTTTGTTTACTTCCGGCGGCAGCGACAATCAGATTTCTTTGGCGAAGAGAATGTTATATGGCGTGATAATAGGCGCGCTGATTATTTACGGAGCATGGCTAATCGTAGATTCAATCTTGCTTATGCTAACCGGCTCCGGCGCCGACCAACCGGCAGGATTTCCTTGGCCTTGGCATACGATTAAATGTTAATCATTTTTTATGCTACTTTATGGATTTATGGTATAATTATCTTATGTATGGTAAATATTTGAAAAAAATATTGTTGCGGTTCAGCATCCTATTTTTTATACTGTTTTTCGCGGTAAATGCGTTTTTTACCGCACCTGTTCAAGCGGTTAAAATTAACGGCAAATGCGGCCCTGCCAACGGAAACACATATGCTAATTATTCTGCCTTCGAAGATGCTGGAACGTGCAACCCCGGAATTTTTCAATTACTTAATGTTGAATTTGGCAGCACCAAAGATAAATGGCTATGGAGTTGCGTCGGCGAAGAAGACGGTGCGTCAGTTACCGACTGTTACGCTTTTATCGAAAAATCTGAAGAAACCGGTTATTGTGGAGATGGTATCGTTGATCTTGCGGAAGAATGCGACGACGGCAATACGAATAACAACGATAGTTGCTCCAATAACTGCAAAATAAATGATGATGATAAAATCGGAACGAGTACAAAAATAATTGAATATGATAATCCGCTAAAAACAGACAGTATCATAGATATCGTGAAAAGAATCGCCGACTATTTTTATTATGTAGCTATCGCGATTGTTCCGATTATAATGATTTACGCCGCTGTTTTATTATTAACGGCTGGCGGCAATGATCAGCAAGTAACAAAAGCGAAAAAAACATTTATTTGGCTGGTAATCGGCATCGCGATTTTGTTAATCGGCAGTGGCGTAATAACGCTTCTAAAAGATATATTGAATACTGGATAAAACGAATATTTTTTAACCATTATACAATATGTGATAGTAGCATACAAAAATGACAAAACAAAAATTGAACAAAAAAATTTCGCAATTCGGCATCTTATTTTTTATATTATTTTTCGCGACGAGCGCATTTTTCGTCGCATATGCTTATGGCGATTCCGGCACCAGCACAAACAATACATCCCCTGAATACATTGATTTAACCCTGGATAAGATAGTAAGTATTTTAGAAAGATTTTCCAGATATTTTTATTCTATAGCAATCGTGCTAGCCGTAATTTTAACGGTTTATATCGGCATAACATTCCTGACGGCCGGCGGCGATGATTCACAAATAACAAAAGTAAAAAAAATGTTGATTTGGTTGGTACTCGGCGTAGCGATTTTATTGATCGGCCGCGGAATAATAACGTTTGTGAGGGATATACTGGAAACGGGGGATGAAGAAAGCGCGCTTGATGCAATTAATTTATTTGTACGAATCTTAAATGAAGGAAAATATTTTTAATAAAATTTTTGTCATATTTATCGTTTTTGCGGTTTTGGGTTTTGCATTTTTCCCCTATTTTTCAGTTTTTGCCGATTCATTGGAATTAGAAAATCTTCCTGGCATTGGTTTCGTATTCGGCGATATGTATTGCATATTTTTAAAAATAATGACGTGGTTGTTCAGTTTCGCGCTTATATTGGCGGTAACTTCTTTGGTTATAAACGGTCTTCGCTATATATTTTCTTCCGGAGATCCGCAAGTGCTTTTATCAGTACATAAAAATTTGAGTTGGATTGCGATAGGAATTGTCATAATTTTGCTTTCCACGTCGATTTTAATAATGATAGCGATGTTTTTGGGCGTATTTACAGCGGCTTTTGAAACGCTTATACTGCCAATCTATATGGTAAAATGCGAAATAGTATGGTGGGCCGGGTTAATCGGAAAATTATTTTCAATTATAAAAGGTATTTAATGCTAATTCCAATTAGTTAATCACGATGTTCATATTTAATTTTTTCATCAAATCTGCCGAAGCGGTAAGCGGAGTGGGCGCGCTGGGAATGGTTCCCACCATCGGCGTTCTCTATTGTCTTTTCCTAAAAGCGCTTTATTGGTTTTTTTCTTTTTCTTTAATAATAGCGATCGTCTATGCGATTTCAGTGGGAATCAGCATACTAACCTCTGGAGGCAATGCTGATACAAAAAAAACATCGTTAAATAAATTATATTTTGTTGCGATTGGCGTAATGGTTATTCTCGCGGCAAGAATAATAGTTGAACGAGTTATACCGAAATTTTTAGGATTGGGCGAGCTAAATATTGAATCGGGAAGTCTTTCGTCCGGCATACTTGATTGGCTTTTTGGCATAAATCTTTGCGAATTATTAGGAGTTTAAAGGTCGCTTAACCAAGTCCCCACGCCTTTCCGTAAAAAAATGTTTACGAAAAGGCGTGGGGATAAATAAAAGCAAAAATCAAATAAAAGTATCGTTAAACAACTTGCTTTTATATCATTTTTCTTTTATAATTTATTTATGTTAAAATTTTTATTAAATACGGCAATAAATACAGTTTATGCTCAACCGATTGAACCGCCCACGGAATCAAATGTAGGCGACTTGGATGCAATATACGCTCTTTTTAAAGTAGCGTTGAACTGGTTCTTTGCCTTTGCCATTATATTGGCGGTTATTATTCTTATTTTTTCCGGCATTCAATGGATGAGTTCCGGCGGTAACGACGAAGCACGAAAAAGCGCTTTATCACGGATAATGTACACCATGGCTGGCGTTGCAATCGTATTCTTGGCATGGATAATAGTAATGCAAGTGATTCCTTCATTCTTAGGCATCGATGTTACTGGAGCATAAAAACCGTTATTTCCGACAACGATAGTGTTTAGTCGCAAAAAATATTTTAAACCGTAAAATCAATCCGCCCGCCAAATTGGCGGGCGGATTGATTTATACAATGCGCCTTGGTGGTGGAATTGGCATACGCGCTAGGTTTAGGACCTAGTTCCCGCAAGGGATTGGGAGTTCGACTCTCCCCCAAGGCACCAATACAGAAAAAAGATATAGCAAGAAAAGGTAAAAACTGCTAAAATAAATCTAACGAGAACATCCACAGGTCAGAGGTCAGACACTAGCTGCTTTTTTCTGATAACAGTTATCTATTTAGCAATAAGTTGGGAAATCCTAACTTAATTTGTACCTTACAACACAAAAAGGAGGTGAATAACCATGATAAGGCTTTCTAATGGTCATGACTTTGAATACATGACCGCAAGCGGTGCGTTGAGTTTTGACGGAAAAGGTTGGCCATGGGAACAACCTTGGCGCTGGATCAGGCTTCTCGACCCGACACTCTTTACCTCGGTAACTAAAACATTGACACTTCGACCAACGGAAGGAAATCTGCGATGGTATAATCCTTTCCGGTGTTTGCGATTAGTTCGTGGCGGAGTCGTTAATGCAGTTGGCCTGTCAAATCCTGGAATTGATTGGTGGTGCAGGGAAATTGGGCCATCAGTCAATTCAACAAAAATTCCTCTGGTTGCTTCGATTTTCGGAGAGCCGGAAGAATTAGCGGAAATGGCAGGGATATTGAACGGCTTTGACTTGGTTGGGTTGGAAATCAACGCTTCATGTCCAAACACTGAAACTTGCATCTTGCAAGACACCGCGAGAGTCATTGCAAGTTGCGAAGCGGTCAAAACCAATTCTCGTCTGCCGTTGATTCTGAAAGTGTCTGTTACTCACGATATTTCGCAAATCGTGAAAGAGGCCGAGAATTTTGTCGAAGCCATTTCTGTCAACAGCGTCCCTTGGGCAATAGTTTTTCCAAATCGCCAGAACCCTCTCGAAAATCTTGGAGGCGGCGGTGTATCTGGAAAGATCGCCCAACCATTTACCTGGGATTTGGTCAAGAAACTTGCCGAGTTGACAACAATTCCGGTAATCGGACCGAGCGTGTGGGATTTCAACGATCTCGAAAAAATCAGAAGTCTCGGCGCGAAAGCCGTCAGCTTCGGTTCTGTTTTCTTGTGCCACCCTTGGCGACCAACGCTGTACGTTCGAAAAGAACTTGAACAAATGAGGGTTTAGCGACACCATGTCATAAATGACAAAGTCGCTTTTTTCTTTCCCGAAAAAGAATTTACCGCCAAAGCAGTAAATTTTTCAAGTTCATTTTTCTTAAAGAATTTACTGTAATGAGTTATGATTAACTCATAGAAAAACTTGAAATTGTCAAAGATTGTGGCGAAGCCGCTCAAATTTTGGGGGGCTGGCCGTCGCCGCAGGCGGCGAAATGCGTTCGAGCTATTTTAAAAATACAGCACCAGAATAGAAAATTGCGAGACAAATACAATTATGCTAAAATTAAAATAATTATATAATCAAATTTATGATTTTATTCTAATTAATATGGACCCAAATAATAACAATGAAGAAATTGACTTGAGCGATACGCTCCAAAATACCGACAATAGCGTAAAATTTCAAGACGAACAACGAATATCCGTTCCGGTTTTTTATCCTGGAACATCAAAAATAATCCGATGGTTAATTAAATATTCCGGCGGAACAATTAAAGATGAAAAACAGGCAAATTATGTTTTAATCGGAATCGCAGTAATAGCAATTACAATCACAATATTTTTAATATTTAACAAAAATTTCGATCCATCTTTAGATCAAAAAGCAATGAATGAAATGCTAAAACTGCACCCGGAATTAATCAATCAATAAACATTTATACTGAAGAAAAAACAGAAGATTTGCCTTAACAGAGTTCTTATATGTCGGCAAATAAATCGCCGAAAAATTGTAAAGTATAATTCTAGCGGGTATGCCTAGGTTCAAACCGGGGACTCCGGTCTTACCATGTCCGACCTTGCCTTAATTTTGCGCATACTTGGATTCGAACCAAGGACCTATGGCTTATAAGACCATTGCTCTGACCAACTGAGCTATATGCGCATTCATATAATAAATATATATCACAAAATTTTAAATAACAAAAGAGCGTTATCTTACAAAACACAACGACCCGATCGTCGATTGACAACAGGGTCGTTATGTTGATTAATAGACTATTTTTACTATTCTTTTATTAGTTTATTAAATTCTTTTTGTTCAATCATTTCTTTTTCTATCAATTCTCGCGCGATTTTTTCCAATTTTTCTTTATTTAAAGATAAGATTTTCTTTGCTGTTTTTTGCGCGTTATTGATAAGTCGCGTCACTTCCCTGTCAATTTTTGAAGCGATTTCTTCGGAATAATTGCGGTGTTCGCCAATTTCTCTCCCCAGGAACACCAGATCTTCGTTTTCGCCAAAAGTCACCGGTCCGATTTTTTCCGACATTCCGTATTGACGGACAAGTTTTCTCGCGATTTCCGAGGCTTTTTGCAAGTCATTGGAAGCACCGGTCGTCAGTTCGTTGAATATAAGTTTTTCAGAAGTGTAGCCGCCAAGCAAAACCGCCAATTCATCCAAGAAATAAGAACGGGAATAAAGTTGCTTGTCTTCAATCGGCAGTTTCAGTGTGTAACCGGCGGCCCGCCCGCGCGAAATAATGGAGACCTTATGAACAGGATCGGCATTAGGCAAACTTGCCGCGACCAAAGCATGACCCGCTTCGTGAAAGGCGGCGATTTCTTTTTCTTTTACGGAAAGAATGTGGCTCTTGCGTTCCGGTCCCAATAAAACTTTTTCAATTGAACTTAATATATCTTGTTGTGATATTATTTTTTTATTTTTTCGCGCCGTTAGAATCGCCGCTTCGTTAATCAAATTTTCCAAATCCGCCCCGGAAAATCCTGGGGTTCTTTCCGCGATTTTCCGCAAATCAACCATTTTATCAAGCGGCTTATTACGGCTATGAATTTTAAGTATCGCTTCACGATCTTTGATATCCGCGTTTTCCAAAACAACGCGCCGATCAAATCTTCCCGGACGCAAAAGCGCCGGATCCAAAACATCGGGTCTATTGGTTGCCGCCATTACGATAACATTGGTGTCGGTGTCAAATCCATCCATTTCCACCAATATCTGATTTAAAGTTTGTTCTCGTTCATCGTGACCTCCGCCAAGTCCGGTGCCGCGTTGCCGGCCAACCGCGTCAATTTCATCAATAAAAACAATAGCCGGCGCGTTTTTTTTGGCGTTTTTGAAAAGATCTCTGACGCGGGACGCGCCGACTCCGACGAACATTTCCACAAATTCCGAACCGGAAATATTGAAAAACGGCGCGTCGGCTTCTCCTGCTACGGCTTTGGCGAGAAGTGTCTTGCCGGTTCCGGGCGATCCCATTAAAAGAACGCCTTTGGGAATTTTAGCCCCAATATCCGTATATTTTTTTGGGTTTTTCAGAAAATCAACGATTTCTTTCAATTCTTCTTTGGCTTCTTCCAGTCCGGCCACATCTTTAAAGGTTATCCGACCCTTTTTGTCTTTCGGGGAAATAAAACGGGCGCGCGATTCGCCGAAAGAAAACGCCTGCATTGAACCTTGCCGCGCCTGCCGCATCAAAAACCAAAAGAAAAATATTATTAAAACGAACGGAAGAACAATCGGCAAAATACTGCCTATCCAAAACATGATTCCGGACGGTTCCCGAATTTCCATATTCAAAGAATTAAGTTTATTTTGTTCAACTCCGTAATTTTTTAAAGATTCCGTCAATGAGGATTCGCGTTCCTTTTTGGAAACTTGTTTTGTTCCGTCGCGAAGTTCAATCTCAAGATCGTTGTCTTTAATTATGATTTTTACAACCTGCTCTTGATTTATTTCTTCAACGAGTTTGGATAGTCCTACTTCCTGCGGTTTTTCTTCCGAAGAGTAAAATGTAAAAATCGCCGACATTATAAAAAATATCAGTATAATGATAAATATGTTTTTGATAAGATTTTTCACCCCGTTAGAAGCTTGTCTTCACCCCATTGGAAACATTGTTTCTAATGGGGTTTATACAATTAATTGGTTAACTTCCGACAAATATTTAATTAAATTACTTTATTTCCCGTTAGCGAAAAACTTCCAACGGGGTTCATGTGATAATGATATTTTTTATAGTAATATAAAAAAATTATTAAGTCAATTCTTGGCGTTTTTGTGGTAATTTTGCGAAATAAAATATAAAACAGCCGATTAAATCGGCTGTTGTGCGCATTTATTTATGTGTTTATTTTTTTTCTGTATTATTTTTTTTCTGTTTTTCTTGGTTTGAGCTCAAAAAATCTCCTAGTATTCCCGCCGCGCTAGTTAAACCATTATTCTCTGAACTTATAGTAAATATTCTTTCTGGTACAAACTTGTGGGCGTTGGATAGCGCTTCTGTTAATACCTCGGGGTGTTTATCAAAATAATTTACCAAAGTGGTTAAAAGCAGTTCATATTTTCTTAATTCAACCACCCTGTCTTGTCCTAAAATTTCCGATTGTTCTTTTTGCGCTTGGGTAATTAAAGTTAATTTGTTTTTTTCACCAAGCCCTTCGTTTTCTTTTGCTATGGCTATTTGTTCGGATCTTTTTACTTCAATTTCCGATTCTACGAGTTTTGATTGCTGATCAGCGGTCGCTTTGGCCTTTTCAGCAGTTATTCTTTCGTCTTGCGCGATTTTTTCCTGCGTGTAAGCTTTTTTTAACTGTTGCGCCAATTGTTCTCTTTGCCACGCAAGAAGCAATTCCGGAGGAATGGCCGGATCACCAAATCTTATTTCTTTTATATCAACTCCGGCCTTTAAACTCTCTGGTCGTATTAAATCTTCTATATTTTGTTCCAAAACATCTCTGTTTATCATTAAATCAAGAACTCTGGTTGGGCGGTTAATTAATTTTCCGGGAGAGTTTTCATCAGGAACATGAATTGTTCCGCCGGTTACATTTCGTACAACCGAACGGATAATCGGAGTTAAAATATTGTCTTCAACTTCTTGAAGTCCGCCTACGGCAGCGACTACATATGGGGCATTATCCGGTGAAACCTGGACTAACGCTCGCAGTTCTAATGGTATTGGCCATCCTTCAACCTTTACTTCAATGGCCGGATCGGCGGCATTTTCGGGAATAGGTACATTGGTTTCCCATTCTTTTTGGGTTATTATTCCCTTATCATCTATTACTAGATCAATATAACGTCTTTTGTAGCCCCCTTTGTATTCCCAGGTATTAGCTTTTATGTTAAATAAAATAACTTTATAAGCATGTTCATTTATGTAGTACTTGCCTTGATTCAATGCTTTTTCCCATATTCCAATGGCTCCAACAGGCACAAGGGGAACTTTTAGATCCCTTCCGGTAAATTCATCTATTTTTATAAGAGAAATATTTTCTGGTTTTTCTGTTTTAAGATTGCCGAAATCTACTCGTGACCAAACATTTGATTTAATGACAGCCACAAATCCCTCTGGGATTTCCGTAACATCGCCGAGTTTTACATCCCAAAGGAATTTATTTAAACGATGAGTGCCTGGCGTTAAAACTGTTGTTTGCGGACCTTTCTGTCCATTATGTTCCAAAAAATATCGGGCATCATAAATCATGCCTCGTAATTCGTTTGGATTAAAAGCGTCTGCGTACGTTTGGTCCGGGCGCATTGGCATTCCATCTTTCGCAATAAGAAAACCGTATTTATTTTCGGGTACAATAAAAACCTGTTCTTTTGATACTTTGTAAATAATTCTCAAAAGCGGTCTGAAATGAAATCCCGGCGTTAAAATATCCGCTTGCGGTCCCTTTTCTCCTTGAGTAGCTATAATCGCTCCGTCTTCCAAATTCTTTCCGCCATAAATTTTATGGAAATGTCCCGTTTCGTTTTCGCCAATAAGAACAAAAGATACGGACGAGATTAAAATAACAGCTATCGTTCCGCATATAACCCTTGTGCCAAGCGTAACTAATTTATTTTTTGTATCTATTTTATGCGCGAATAAAGTCGCTAAAAGAAATAAAAAACCAAATATTAAATAAAACATCTTCGCTATCCTTTCCTATAAATTACCTAAAATAATCACAATGCAATCTTTGGCGCATTATTCTCGTTGCATTATTTTAATTATCCTCCTTTCAGATTATTTAAATTTTTAATTTACTAATTCAAATATTACCAGACTTCTTTAAAATGTCAACGGCACCGGCAATTAAAAAATGCTATAATAAAATAATGCGACTCATTGGCGATTTTCATATTCATTCAAAATATTCCCGCGCCACCAGTCCCAATATGGATTTGGGGTATTTGGATTTGTGGGGGCAGATAAAAGGCATTGATGTAATTTCCGTCGGCGATTTTACGCATCCAGTTTGGTTTAAGGAAATAAAAGAAAAATTGGAGCCGGTAAACGGACTTTTTCGGCTTAAAAATAAATATAAAATTAAAAATAATGATTTTCCGAAGATTTTGAAAAACGATTTGCGATTTATTTTAACTACCGAAATAAGCTGCATATATTCCAAAAACAACAAAGTCCGCAAAATCCATATTATTGTTTTCGCGCCGGATTTTGAAGCGGTGGAAAAAATAAATGTCCGACTCGGCCGAATCGGTAATTTGCATTCAGACGGCCGGCCGATTCTCGGTTTGGACGCGAAAGAACTGGCGAAAATCGTTTTTGGCGCGTCAACCGAGTGCCTTGTTATTCCGGCGCACGCCTGGACTCCGTGGTTTTCCATTTTTGGGTCAAAATCCGGATTTAATGCCATTGAGGAATGTTTTGACGAATACGCGAAACATATTTTTGCCGTTGAAACCGGTCTTTCTTCGGATCCTGCGATGAACAGGCGGCTTTCCAAACTCGACGATATTTCCTTGATATCCAATTCCGATGCTCATTCTTTGCATAAAATCGGACGGGAAGCGAATGTTTTTGAAGTCACGGACACAAAAAAAACGAGCTATGCCGATATCGCGCGGATGATAAGAGAAAAAAATCCGAAAGAATTTATCTATACGGTTGAATTTTTTCCGGAAGAAGGAAAATACCATTACGACGGTCATCGGAATTGCGGCATAATATTTAGTCCGAAAGAAAGTAAGGCGAGTAATAATCTTTGTCCGAAATGCAAACATCCTTTAACTATCGGTGTTATGAACAGAGTGGATGAATTGGCGGATAGAAATAGCAGTAAAGTGCCGCGCGATGCCGTACCATTCAAAAATTTGGTTCCCTTGGAAGAAATTATCGGCGACGTTTATGGCGTGGGAACAGGCACGAAAACAGTATTTGAAAAATACAAAACATTGATAAACGGCTTCAACGACGAATTCAATATTTTGCTTGACGCGCCAATTAAAGATATCGCGCAAGTTTCCGATGTTAAGATTGCCGAAGGAGTAAAAAGGGTCAGAGAAGGAAAATTAAACATAATTCCGGGCTACGACGGCGAATACGGCAAAATCAGTATTTTTTCGGACAAAGAAAAAAAGCGCGTGAAAGAAGAAAAATAAACGAATTTATTTTGAAAAACCGTCATTTTTTAATTGACGGTTTTTTTGCCCATAAGTTGTAAAATGGCATACAATAACGCTCGGATATGTCCGCGCGTGTACCACTGATCGGATTTAGCATCAAAAGGGATGATGCATCCTCTTATAAAAATTACATTGCCCTTTATTTCACTTTTTTTCAAACATTTTTTTACTTCTCGCATACATTTGGACCAGTGCAACCATTGATGAGCTATTATATATACATATAATGAGTATTCTTCATTTTGATTGATGAGTTCTTTTAAAAAATCAACTGCTTGAACCGTTACTTCTTCGGTATCTAAATATTCATTTTTTCTTTTGTGATTTTTTATTATCAACGACGGATTAAAATTTACGCATTCTGCAATTTCTGTTTGCAGAATAGTAATATCAGGGGCTAGCATCTCATTTACAGTATTAGCCCACATAGCCAAAGCGCTATTACTTTTAGTTGGAAATCCATCCTTTCGCAAACCAAACGAATAACCAATCATTACCCTTAGTAATTTATCCATTCAACAATCCCCTTTCATTTTAAATTAAAATATTTTAACGAACCATTTTCGCATTCTTTTTATTATATAGACTAATTCACAAAAGTCAAGACCAAAAAGCTAATTTCACAATTAGTCTTTTATTATAATGCCGGATCTTGACGACATCCTTATGTGCTTACGCATCAATAACAATGTAGCGGTTCCGATTGAAGCCAAAACCCCGCTTATTATAAACAACGGAGTAAATCCGAAATTTTCCGTTATGAATCCGGCGGCCAAACCGGCGCCGGCTATGCTGAACCCGATAATTGAAGTTTCTATGCCCCATTCAAAGTTTTCGTAATTTTTATCCAGCGATTTGGAAAAAAAGGCGTACCAGGGAGGAAAAGCGAAAGCGGCGCCTATGCCCATAAAAAATTGGATGGCGTAAATGTCATAAGGAGTTTTAGCGAAAATATAAAGAAAATGAGCTGCGCTATAAATTGAAAAACCGATTATCATAGCGTAGAAGTCATCTTTTAAGCCGCGTTTTTTGTCCAGATAATACGAAATAGGCGGTTTGAGGATTGACTCAGTTAGCCAATAAATGGCGACTGCCATTCCGGCAAGGCGCGGCGATCCGCCTTCAATGGATTCAACCAAAAAAATGGCGAAAACGGGCGTTACGAAACCCCATGCCCCCATTATGGTAATATCGGCGGCTATTAAAATTTTAATCACTTTATTTCCCATTTTTTAATTATATCAATTTGAGCGATAAACAGCAATAAAAAAAATCCGGCGAAAAACCGGATTTTTTTTTATTTATGCGCCCAGAGGGCATCATCAGCCCGAGACCTGCCTACCGGCGGGCAGGCTGATCATCCTTGGGCTGAAACCTTAATCTATTTAATAATGCGTCCACCAGGAATCGAACCTGGAACCTTATGGTTAAGAGCCATCTGCTCTACCGATTGAGCTATGGACGCAAAGCGAAATTAGAGAATAGTAACGCATTTAACACATTTTGATTTTACTATGAATTAAGTTTTTTGCGCAAGCAATGGATAAATTCTTAATAAATAGAATTTGACATTCAATTGCTTATAAAATAATATAAAAGTATGAACCCCGTTAGACATCGTGGTAGTATCTTACTGGATTATGATAATGTTTAGACGAGGTTTAATTGAAAAATATGTTAAAAAAGCAACAAAAAATGTCTAATGGAGTAAAAGCAAAATCTAAAAAATCGAACGATCATAATCACGATGATATTCGTCAAGATATTCGGGGCCTTGGTGTTTTAATAGAACGAGTTAATGATAACGTGAGCTTTGTGGCGGAACAATACGAGGATATTAAACAAGATGTTTCTTCAATTAAACAAGATGTTTCTTCAATTAAACAAGATGTTTCTTCAATTAAACAAACAGTAGATTCTCACACGGAAACATTAGGTCATCATACCGAAATGATTGGTTCTATGAAGACCGATATGGAAATTATGAAAACCGACATTGAATTTATTAAAACTTCCTTGAAGAGAAAAGTGGATGTTGAAGAATTCGCGGTTCTTGAAAGGCGGGTGGCTGCGTTAGAAAGAGGATAAATTAAAGTTTATTTGGAATGGTCAAAATCCCGCCCCGCAGTACTGCGGGGCGGGATTTGTTTTTTACCGTTTTCGTGCTAATTTTAAGAAGTAATCGTCAGTATGAAAAATATTATTCCGCAAGAAATTGTAAATATTTTGGAAAAATTGCAGGCATCCGGATACGACGCTTATATTGTCGGCGGATGCGTGCGGGATTATTTGCTCGGCAGAAAGCCGAAGGATTGGGATATTACGACTTCGGCGAAGCCCGAAGAAATTCAAGAAGTTTTCCCTGGTTCTTTTTATGAAAATACGTTCGGCACAGTCACAATTTTGACGGAAAACGAAGACGCGGCATTAAGGGCGATAGAAATTACGCCGTTTCGCATTGAAGGTAAATATTCCGATCGCCGCCATCCGGATGAAATTAAATTCGCGAAAACATTAAAGGAAGATTTGTCGCGGCGCGATTTTACGATTAACGCGATGGCCATCAAGCAGAATAAAATTGCGGATTATTTCGAAGGCAAAGAGGATTTAGAAAAGAAAATCATAAAGACGGTTGGAAATCCCGACGAGCGTTTTCAAGAAGACGCTTTAAGAATAATGAGAGCGGCGCGTTTGGCAGCGGAACTTGATTTTAACATTGAGAAGAAAACAGCCGAAGCCATAAAAAATAATTCCGAATTGATAAAAGAAATTTCCGTTGAGCGCGTTCGGGACGAACTTGTAAAAATTTTATCCATTCCTTCTAAAAATCCGGTGGGGAAAATGAAATTTTGGCAGGAATCGGAATTAACGGATAGTGATTTGGCAAGCGGTGCCATAAAAGGGCTGGAATTACTTCGCGACCTGGGGATTTTAAAACATATAATTCCGGAACTGGAAGCCGGAATGGGAGTGACGCAAAACAAGCATCATATATTTACCGTTTGGGAGCATAATTTTCGGGCATTCGCTTATGCCGTTAAAATGGATTTTTCCTTTGAAGTTAAAATTGCAAGTTTATTTCACGACATAGGCAAACCGCATTCCAAACGCGGCGAAGGACCAGACTCCACTTTTTACGGGCATGAAGTTGTCGGCGCGAAAATAACATCCGGAATATTAAATCATTTGAAGTTTCCCAAAAACCAACGCGATAAAATCGTTAAATTGGTCCGTTGGCATCTGTTTTTGTCCGATCCCGACAAAATAACCCTTTCGGCGGTAAAAAGAGTTGTGAGAAATGTGGGGCAGGAGAATATTTGGGAATTGATCAATGTCCGTAAAGCGGACAGAATCGGTTCTGGCGTTCCCAAAGCCGAACCGTTTCGTTTGCGGACATACAAAGCGCTGATTGACCAGGCGTTGCGTGAGCCGATCTCCCTCAAGATGCTGAAAATTAACGGTGATTATATTATGAAAATTTTGAATATTCCGCCCGGACCGAAAATCGGATTGATTTTAAAGAGCATAATGGGCGAAGTGCTTGACGATGCTTCCAAAAACGATGAAGATTATTTGGAAAGAAGAATTAAAGAACTAAATGAATTGTCGGAAGAAAAATTAAAAAAATTGTCAGCGAGCGGTGAAGAAAAATGGGAAGAAATTGAAGAGGGGGAAATTAAAGAAATAAAGAAGAAGCATCACGTTGATAACGGGGTATAGTATAATGGTAGTATGCACGCTTCGCCCCCATACTAAAAATATCGGGCTGTAGTGTAATGGTAGCACGAGTCCTTCGGGAGGATTTAGTTCGAGTTCAAATCTCGGCAGCCCGACTTTATGAAAATAAACATAAAAAAATATCGAGATAAGCTCGGTGTTTCGCAAGACAAGTTGTCCAAACTTGCCAGTATCACTTTACATACAATTACCAAAATTGAATCCGGCTCAACGCCCAATCCGACTATTGAAACTATGGCCAAAATCGCCAAAGGGTTAGGTGTTTCAATCGATGATTTAATGAAAAAATAGATTAGCCAACATCCACTTGTGCCGATTTTTTAAAAATGATAAACTATAAGTAGTCATAATTTTAAAAAATATGAGCGAAGAATTATTACAAAAATCTTTAAATAAGGGCGGTTTAATTTTAGGCCCGTTTGAGTACTACAATTTGGGTAGTACCACTCTTAATGATCTTAAAAAATATAAAATTATCCCAAGCAAAAATTACGACTCTTATGGTTTGAGAAAACCAGACGGTCTTTTAGTAGACAGAAGAAATAAAAAGAAATTAAGTGTTATTTTGGCAATAGAATGGAAAAAAGGTGAAAAATTCATAAACGAAAAAGATAAAATTGATGCGATTGAACAATGCAACGATATCGCGCAGGAAATAGGAGCAAAAATCGGTTTAGCTACTGACGGACAAGATTTTATTTGGTTTAATCCAAACCATAAAAACAAAGATAAAGAATATAAAGACCGTACAACTGGAAAAATTAGGAGTTATAGCTTGATAGTTAATAAAAATGATATTCCTCTAAAGGATGATTTTTTAGTGGATCAAAAAAATGACGAAGAAGACCTTGATAATCTAAAAACAAAAACGCAGGAAACCATAAAACTAATTCATAAAATTTTAAGTTTTATTGATAATCAGCACTCTAAATTAGAAAAAGGTCAAATGATAAATCCGACCATTCTTGCTGGTCAAATTTGGCAGGATGTTTGGTCTGTGAGCGGTGCAACGCCAGAAAAATGTTTATACACCTTTGTTGAATTATTTATTTTTAAATATTTAAGTGATCTTGGTATTTTACAAGAAGACGACAAGGGAAATAAGGTAAATTTTGATTATATTTTTAGTCTTAATCCCGATAAAGCATTTCGTAATTATAGCGATAATGTAAGACCATATTTAAAAGTAATGTTTCCTGCGAGCGAGGACGACCAAACAACCATTATAAATGGTACGGTTTTAAATCCCGATGTTGATGAACATAGATTGGTTTTTCATAAAATTTTAAGTAAATTTAAAAAATTTGGTCCTCTCAAAAATATTGACCCAAGTTTTAAATCGCAGGTGTTCGAAGCTTTTATGAAGAGGAGTATCAGTCAGAAAAAATGGGGCCAATTTTTTACACCTCGTAATATAGTTGACGCAATAATAAGTATTTCAGATATAGATAAACTACCAGTAGGATCAAAAATTTGTGACCCCGCTTGCGGAGTCGGAGGTTTTGTTTTGGAACCAATTAGGGTGAAAGAAGAAAAGAAAGAAGACGGCTTAAATTTTTACTATAAAATCGAAGGTAAAGAAATTAAGCCTAAATATCAATTTTTTGGATTTGACAAGGGATTTGAAAGAGAGGAACAACTGACTATTGTACTCGCAAAAGCCAATATGTTGATTTTTGTTTCAGATCTTTTGAAACAAAATCCGAGTTTATCAAAAGAATTTTCTAAATTATTTAATAATACTTTCAAGCTTTTTAATAAATCTATTCTTGGTTCATTATCCAAAATAAATAGAAATTACTATGATTTGGTTTTAACAAATCCCCCATATGTTATTCCCGGAAGTAGTAATTATAAAGAAGCTATAAAAAATAATGCCGAACTTAACGAATTTTATAAAATCAATGCTACAGGGTTAGAGGGGTTGTTTGTTGAGTGGATAATACGAAGTATAAAACCAAATGCAAAAGCATTTATAATTATTCCTGACGGAATTTTAAATAGATTAAGCGACGCAAAGTTGAGAAAATTTATTCAAGAAGAATGTTTTATTGACGGCATGATATCTCTACCGCAAGACGCTTTTTATACTACTTCGAAGAAAACTTATATTTTGGCACTAACAAAGAAAAATTCTAAAATAGATATACAAAAAAATTCAATTTTTGCCTATTTAGTAAGTAGTATAGGCGAAACATTGGATATAAACAGATTTTCTACACCAGAAAATAATGATTTGCCAGATATGGTAAACCAATTCAATCAATTCAAAGGTTCAAAAAATTCTTTTACTCCTCAAAATAGTAGGTGTAAAACATTGTCTTTTGAAAAATTTAATAATGCCGAGCATTGGGTGATAGATAGATTTTGGAACGATGAGGAATTAGTAGCTTTGGGCGTAAAAGAGGAAGTTAAAAATTTTTCCGTTGATGACTATATAAGCCTTATTCAACAGACAGAAAATTCTATTAGAAAATTAAAGAATGATTTGTTAGATTTAAGCTCTGAGCTTGAAAAAAGCAACAAAGACGAACAAATAGCTTATAAGACTATCGGTGGTGATAACGGCTTATTTAAAATTGAGAAGGGAAAATCAGAATATACAAAATCATATATAAACAATAATAAAGGAGAATATCCAGTTTATTCTTCAAAAACTACAGAGGACGGAGTTATCGGGAATATTGATCATTACGATTATGAAACAAAATGCTTGACTTGGACAACGGACGGCACATATGTCGGCACCGTTTATTATCGCAACGGGAAGTTTAGTATGACAACCCACTGCGGGGCTTTAATGCCAAAAGTAGACAAAGTTCATTTACCATACTTCCTTTATGTTCTTAATCGTGATTTGAGTAAGTATTACGCTGGAGAAGGAAGCAATAGGCGAATAACTGTTAATATAATTGAAGATGTAAGTGTTCCCGTCCCAATTAAAAAAGACGGAAGTTTCGATATTGACAAACAAATTGAAATAGCACAAAAATATAAAAAGTTAGAAGATATCAAAACTACATTAAAAGAGGAAATGCAGATATTGTCGGAAGTGAAAATTAGTTTTGATTAAAAATTCAGGTGGCACGCCAGTTTTACTGGCACGAAATTCGGCGGCGGCGGAAAAGTGAGGGCGGGCCCCGAAGGAGAAAATTCGTTTTCCTACGGGGTAAACAAAAATTCTTGCTTTTTGTGCTTGCCCCGTAGCAAGCCGAAGGATTTGCTATAGGGACCCGCCCGACTTGTCCGCCGAAGTTTCAACGCAGGTGGAGCGTTCGGTTTTCTGCTCCGCCTTTGGCGGAGCAATCAGTCAAAGTTTCGTTCAAAAAAGGTTCGAGCTTCGTTCAGTAATTGCGACCAATCATAGAAAATAATTAGCCGGAAGATTTATGAGCTTATTGAATAAATTTTTTAAAGAAGCGGATAAAAAAGCGGCAATCTCGTGGGCGTTTTACGATTTTGCAAATTCTTCTTACGCATTATTGATTTTAAGTTTCGTTTTTCCAATTTATTTCAAAGAGGTAATTGTAGGAGTTGAAAGGGGTGATTTTTACTGGGGATTACTCGTAAGCATTTCTATTCTTATTGGGGGTTTACTCGCTCCAATAATTGGAGCAATAGCTGATTATGACTCGCGCAAGAAAATAAAATTTATTATTTTTGCTTTGGTGTCAATGGTCGGTACGGCTTTTCTATTTTTCAGCGGTTCAAATAAATTATTACTTGTCTCACTGATTTTTCTGATTAGCAATGTTGCCTTTGAATTGGCGCAAACTTTGTACGATTCTTTTCTTGCGCGTGTTTCTACAAAAGAAACTATTGGTAGGATTTCCGGACTTGCATGGGGACTTGGTTACATCGGCGGAGTTATTGCTATGCTTGCTTTCAAGCCATTATACGAAAATGGATATGCGGGGGATTTTGAATTTGGGTATAAGTTGGTGTTTCCATTGACCGCACTATTCTTTTTACTGTTTTCAATTCCATCTTTTATTTTTATTAAAGAAAAACCGGAAAATAAAAATAGAGAATCACTTTCCGTTCTTATAAAACATGGAATAAAAAGTGTTGTCGGAACCATAAAAAACCTAAAACGGCACAAAAATATCGCTTGGTTTTTGCTCGGCTTCTATTTTATGAACGACGCTTTAGTAATAATTTTTTCTTTTATTTCAATTTACGCCAGAACAACATTCGGGATGGAATTTAAAGAAATTTTAACTTTGCTTTTAATTATCCAAATTATCGCTTTTCCTGCTGTAATTATTTTTGGTTTGTTGAGCGATAAAAAAGGATCAAAGAAAATTCTTTTATTTACGATTGTAGTTTGGGCGATTATCGTTGTTTTATTGTCTATTGCCACTACAAAAACCATGTTTTATGTAATTGCGTTGTTGACTGCTCTTGTTATTGGTTCAAGCCAAGCGATAGCGCGTTCATGGCTTAGTAAACTTGTTCCTGACGAAAAACGATTTGAATTTTTTGGCTTCAATAGTTTTGCAAGTAAAATCGCGGCAACAACGGGTCCGGTTCTATTCGGCGTCGTTTCTGTAGCGACGGGCAATCAACGATTAGCCATGGCCGCCCTAGTACCATTTTTTATCGTCGCTTTCATAATTTTTGCGAGAATTAAAGAAGAAAAAATTGAATCGTTGCCGCAGGTAAGCAATTAATAAAAAATAAGTGTTTTCAAAAAAAATAATTTTCGTGTTTATATCGGCGTTTTTTTTGAACTTGGTTTGGGAAAATCTGCATTCTTATTTGTATGTTCATTATCAGAGCGGACCGATAACGCAGGTCTTGCTTGCGCGCGCGGCGCTTGTTGACGCGTTTTTTATAACCACTCTGTGGTTATTTTTTCAATTTATCCCGTATTTAAAAAAAAGAATGTGGCTTGCCGCAATTTTTGCCGTTATCGCGGCGATAATTTTGGAAAAATACGCTTTGAGTTCCGGCCGATGGGCGTATAATGAATATATGCCGATAATGCCCTTGCTTCGCATCGGTCTTACCCCGACAATACAGTTGGGGGTTATATCCTTTTTTGCTTTTAAATATGTTGATAAGGTTTTTGGCAGAGGCGAGATATAGTAGTATAATATAAATATAAATTTCTAATTTTTCCGCCCGTGGGCGGATCAGCCAGCGGGCTGATAATTTCTAAACGATATTTTATGATAAAAATTAATTCAAAAGTTGACGATTTTTCTTTGGAAGCGTTTCATAACGAAGAAATAAAAAAAATAAAACTTTCCGATTATGAAGGCAAGTGGCTGGTTATGCTTTTTTATCCGGCGGACTTCACTTTTATTTGTCCGACCGAATTGGAAGAAGCGGCGGAAAATTATAAAGAATTTCAGAAATCCGGCGCGGAAATATTGAGCGTAAGCACGGATACGGTGTTCGCGCATAAAGCGTGGCATGATCAGTCGCCGGCGATAAAGAAAATAAAATTTCCGATGCTGGCCGATCCGGCCGGAAAGGTTTGCCGTCAGTTCGGCGCTTATATTGAAGAAGAAGGTCTTTCGTTAAGAGGGACTTTTATTATTGATCCCAATGGCGTTTTGAAAGCAATGGAGATACACGATAACAGTATCGGCCGTTCGGCAAAAGAAATTTTACGTAAACTGCGGGCAGCAAAATTCGTTAAAGAACACGAGGGGTTGGTGTGTCCGGCGAGTTGGGAGCCGGGCGGTAAAACATTGAAGCCCGGGCTGGATTTGGTGGGAAAAATATAAATATAAATTTTCAAAATATGTATCAACCAAAAGATTTTAATTATTTATTGGGTCTTTCGGGTTTCAGCGATCAATTACTGAAAAACCATTTTACTCTGTATCAGGGCTATGTTAATAATTTTAACAAGCTGAACGATATTTTGGTTGAAATGGAAAAAAATGATAAATTCGGAACGCCGGAATTCGCGGAATTAAACCGGCGTTTTGGCTGGGAATTCAATGGTATGCGCCTACACGAACTTTATTTCGGAAATTTAACCAAGGATAAAGAAGAATTTAACGGCGAATCGGCTTTTGCCAAAAAAATTATTGAAGAATGGGGTTCATATGAAATGTGGGAAAAAGATTTTAAATCAATGGGCGCAATGCGTGGCATCGGCTGGGTTGTTTTGTATTATGATCAGGGGGCGAGCCGTCTTTTTAATGTTTGGATTAACGAACACGATGTCGGTCATTTCGCCGGCGCTAAACCGCTTTTAGTTATGGATGTTTTTGAGCATTCTTTTTTAACCGACTATGGGCTTAAAAAAAATGATTACATTGAGGCATTTATAAAAACGATTGACTGGCAAACGGCGCAATCCAGATTTAATAAATAAAAAATGCCCGAACTTTTTGCAAACGTCCGCCAAACAACGGATGTTTTTAGTTTTAAAATATTGTCCGAAATACCAAAAAATATCCCCAAGCACTTGACAAAATTTTTAATCAAGAGTATGCTATAAAGTCAGCTTTATTGGTTGGTTGTTGTTTTTTGAAATTATATTTATAAAACTTTTTAGGAGGAGGTTTTTGAATGAAAAACCTCTAAAGGGGGTTGCAATGAACAAGAACGGGTTAAGAAACCGGCGCGAAAAAAAACAAATACTAGAAGATTTTTTAAAGAGAGCCGTGGAACAAGGTCAGCCAGTGGATAAAGAGACCCTGGTTGGGGGAAAGAAATTTTTCAGGAGGCCCCTCGGGTCTTCTGGGTCTTCTAGGTATAAAGGAGAGAAAAAAATGGAACAAAAGACGGGCGGATTTTTTTCAAGGGTAAATGCAACGTTGGGATTGGCTTATAATTTAGCCTCACAATACAGTGAAGCCAAAAAGAAAGAAAAAGAAACTCCGGAAGCCGTTAAGGTATTAACGGCGAGTGAAAAGTATAAAAAAGGGCTCGAGGAGCTGAAGGAAAAACTCGGCGAGTTTGATGTAAATGGGTTCAATAGCCTACGGAAAATCGGAATTGAACGCTTCTTAAAAGGAGTGATAACGGAAAAAGGGGCACTGGTACTCCTGGACAGAGAGGCGAAAAAACGTTACGAGACCGGAGAAAAGGTCCAAGGACGACCATTGGCTCAATTCGCCCCAGCGTTTAAAAGTGCGCTTAATGAATTACCATCGAGTCTGAAAGAAGAAGAAGGAATTTATCCAACAATTTCACACTCAATGTTTTTGAAAACAGAGGGGGCATTGAAGAAAATCGATAAATTCCAGGCTGCCATGGAACTCGCAGAAAGAGTTCCAGAAAAATGGAGAAAACCATTTGAAACCAAAGAAACTCCAACCACGCCTACATCTGAGACACCAACAACTCCTCCCGTTGTTGAAATACCAATAAACTAGGTCAGGTTCGGGTAAAGACGAAAAACGGTTATTACGCAAAGTAGTAACCGTTTTATTATTCATCGCATTTTTTTAATATAAACGGGTATAAAATTCCAAAAACTACCCACATCATCAATGCTCCCTGCTGAAGCGTCCAAAAATAATGGTCCGCGAAACCTAAAAGCAGAAAATAGAAAATAGAAAATAGAAAATAGAAAATAAACGCCTTGCTTTTCGGATTATTCGTATATCCAATTAAAAAAATACCTCTTGATAATAATCCGATAAACCCTAAAAATAAAACCAAGCCGAAAATTCCCGTTTCCGCCGCAATGAGCAAATATAAATTGTGAACCGGCTGATATTGCCAAAATTCCATATCGCCAAAATTTAATTTAAATTCATAAACAAAATTCCCGATTCCGACGCCGAAAACCGGCGATTTTTTAATAAAATCAAACGCGACTTTATTATACATTACTCGCAAATTAACGGCCTGCTCTCCGATATCAATGTTAAACCGGCTTATAAGCAGTGGCTGCAATAATACAAATAAAAATGTTAAGCATAAAATAACGAATAAAATCAATTTACCGATTTCTTTTTTTTGGTTTAATTCCGCGTTTGAAAAATAAGAAAAAATCAAAAATACAAAGCTTAAAACGACAACCAACGCTATCGCTGAACGGGAAAAAGTTAAAAATAAACCCGTAAAAATAACGGATAGCATAAACCATAAAACACAACTCTTGATTTTACTTTTTCGCTCTTCATTCAACCGAACAGTTCGCCGCTCCCCGTCCCGCAATATTTGCGGGACGGGGAGCGGCGAACTTGGCGAATCAAAAAGCCAAAGCCAATAACAGCCGAAAATCGCTATTCCCAAAAATGCCGCCAATAAATTCGGGTGCGGAAATAATCCGTAAGCCCTGACGATTTTCAATCCGTCAATGTCAATTTTCGCCACGCCGTCTATCAACGCGCCAATCGGGCTTTCGTGAAAAATTCGCAATCCCAAATCACCTTGCTTGAAAAATTGCGCAATCGCGACAATTGATTGCGTAAAAGCGGAAACAACCCAAATCCACACAACCAATACCGAACCGTTTTTTTTATTCAACGCCAAAAATTGTCTTGTGTAAAAAAATAAAAAAACCATTTCCGCCAATTTAACCCAGTGATAAACTCCCAAATAAAAATTTGCCGCGAAAAATACGCTAATCCCCGACCAAACAAGAAACGCAAATAAAAAATAATCAACGCCGGCTAACTTTATTTTTCCGACGCCCGCGATAATTCTTCTCGCCCAAAAAACAAACAACGCTAACGCTAAAATATCCATCGCGTATAAAGAAACTGCTGTCCACTCGTTAAATTCATTGCCCCAAAAATAAAAAATCCTCCTTGTTTGTAGAGGAATTAAAAAAATAAATGCGTAAAAAACGCATTTTTCAATAAATTCTATCACATATCTGCGCATAAAACTTTTAAATTATTCCAACTTCAACTTTCTTAATACTCCCATTATTATAAAAGCAACGACCGTTCCTGCGATTGCCAAAAAATAAAGCTCCATTCCGACAGAAATACCAATAATCGCCGCCAGCCAAATTCCGGCGGCTGTTGTCAAACCCTCTACTTTTATACCTTGGTGAAAAATTAAACCGGCGCCTATAAAACCAATACTAACAATGATATTGGAAATTATTCTTGAAGGGTCAAAGCTCGTTATACCGATATAATCATCAAAAGCGCCGATAGACACAACGGTCAACATGCAAGCCCCTAAACCAATAAGACTATATGTCCTGAATCCGGCCGCTTTTTGCGCCCTTTGCCTTTCGATGCCAATGATGCCGGCTAAAAAAACGGCTAATAATAATTTTATTATAATATCTGTTTTGTCGGGTATTAAAAAATTCATATCCTATAAAATACTACTTTCTTCGTTTTTTATCAACTCCAAGACCTTTTCAACCAATACTTTCGGATTACTGTCGTAAACCACTTGCGCTTCTTTTTCTCTGTGCGAAACCCTAATAATTTCACCGATCAATTCGGTGGTGCCGCCGCTTTCCGTTAAAATTCCAATCGGTTTACGATCTTCAAAGGCAATGGTAAATTCATTCAATGTGCCCATTCTGCCGCAACTGAAAATCACCGCGTCGGCCGATCTCGTCAAAAGCAAATTACGGCCGGAATACTCAAAGCCGGTATAAATTATCAAATCGAAATAATCAGCGGGAAGCCGATAGTGCGAAATATGCTCTTGTTTGTTTTTTGCCGGCGAAATGCCGATGCTTATGCCGCCCGCTTCTTTGGCGCCGATAGCCGCCCAATACGGCGCACCAGTCGTGGCGCCAGTCAGTAAAACGCAATTATTTCTTACGATTTCCTTGCCGATTTCTTTTGTCCGCTCTAAAATATCGGACGCACAATGCTCGGTTACCGCCGCTCCAGATACGCATATTTTGTATTTTAGATAATAATCTTTTTGCTGAATCATAGCTTAAAATACTATTTTATTATAACACAATCACAAATTAAAACTATCGCCAACATTGGGAACAATCGTTGCTACGCCCAAATTATCCTGAATCAACGACGCCAACGCATGCGAAGCGCTTTCCTCTCCCTGCGTCAAAAAAATTTTCTTGAGTCCTTTTTTGGCTTTGCGAGCAAAACTTAAAAGCTGCTGCTGATCGGCATGAGCGGAATAACCGTCTATTCTTTGAACGCCGGCCCGAACCGGAATTTTTTCATTAAATATCTCTACTTCTCGCGCTCCGTCCAATAATCTCCTCCCTAAACTTCCGGGCGCCTGATAAGAAACAACCAAAAGAACGCTCTTATTATCCGGCAAATAACGCCTCAAATGATGCCATATCCTCCCGCCTTCCATCATTCCCGATCCGGCAATAATAACTTTTGGCGCCGGTGCATCATTGATCGACATTGACTCTTGTTTGGTTCGCGTAAGCTTAAGACCGGGAAAATTAAACAAAGCGTCGCCTGATTTTATCAAATCGCGCGCCGATTCATTATAATAATGCGGATAACGCTTGTAAATCGCAGTCGCTTCAATGGACAACGGACTGTCTAAAAACATAGGGATACGGGGGATTCTGTGATTTTCCGCCAGTTCGTTCAATTCATATAATATTTCCTGCGTCCGTTCAATCGCAAAAGCCGGAATCATAACAACTCCGCCTTTATTGATAGTGTCCTCTAAAATCCGTTCAAGCGCCATTTTTTTATTATTTCCATTATACAACCTATCGCCGTAAAGCGATTCCATAATCAAATAATCGGCTCCTTTCACCCATTCCGTCGGCTTTAATATGGAGGAAAACGGATTGCCCAAATCGCCGCTAAAAACAATTTTTTTATTGCCCAGGGATAATTCAATGATAGCCGATCCTAAAATATGGCCGGCATCCTTAAAATTTAAAACAATATTTCCGTTTAATTTTATTTTTTCGCCATAATCGCATCCGTGAAATAATTCCATAACCCCCCTAACATCGCTTTCTTTGTAAATAACTTTTGCTCTCATACTTTTCGCTTCACGCCCCAAGATGCTTTGACTGTCATAAAGTATCAATTCACTGAAATCGCGAGTCGGATGAGTACCAAAAATAAGCCCGCGAAAACCATCGCGATACAATTTTGGCAAACGGCCGACATGATCCAAGTGGCCATGCGTAATGAAAACATAATTGATTTCTTTCGGATTGAACGGAAAGGGTTTGTAGTTTTCTTTTTCCGCCACGCGATTTCCCTGCACCAAACCGCAGTCAATCAAAATTTTAATATGCCCATCCTCTAGCAAATAACACGCGCCTGTAACGGATTTTGCTCCTCCGTAAAATGTTAGTTTCATAATAATTAATCTTTAATTTATAATTTTCATTAAATTTTCAATATTTTAATTGAAAATTTAATCATTAAAAATTCGATAGAAATTTATTTGCCCATACTCCACGATATTTTCTGATACGGTTCCACTATTTCTATTATAATCTTGCCAGGAGTAAATTTAACTTCCGCGCCATTATCGTCAAAAAAATAAAGCTTGCTCGCCGTATTTTCTTTGTCTTTTTTCCAATTACCTGAAATTTCAATGCCATTTTTATAAACCATCGCCCGACCGCCGCCCTCAACATCAACATCGTTATATTGATCGTCTATCGGACGGGAGGCTGCGCGCATAATCACAATATTTTTCGCCTCCACTTGCGCGTTATTCAATTTATCAATTTCCGGATAACCATTACGAAAACGCGAATAACTGTTTTTTACGGCATTATAATCATAATAAACATCATACGGAACAGGATAATCAACCGCTAAACGCCCATTTCGACAAACCTCGCATTTATCATAACCCGCAAAAAGATAACCATCAAATTTCGATTCGCTGCGATAACTCAATTTTCGAGAAGTAGTATCAAGACGATCAAAAGAAGTAAAACCATTATGAGGCGCCGGCAAACCGGATTTACGATAAAATGCCCCGAATGGATTATACAAAGCGTTGATATTATCAATAACTCCTTTATCCAGTTTATCCAAAGCGAAATGCGAACCGCCCCAATGAACAAAAATAGCGTCAAATCCCATTGCCAAGGGAATAAAATCGTGGCGCGCCGAACGCAAAGCTCCGATCTCCGTAGGATTGCCACAAACAAAAAAAGCCAAAATTCTTGTAATACTACCGGAAACAACAGGCATTTCAATTATTAAATCCACCGAAGAAATTCCCGAAAGCGGACGCGCCACCGGATCATTGGCCATCATAACGGCTATTGGCCGGCGGTTGTAATTTTCGCAAACAACGCCCGTTATGGGATTCGTCCCACCGCCTCCAAGAAAATAATTGGTGCTATTGCCGATTTCAACTTTAATATTTGCCTCAAATTCTTTATTTTTATTATAAATAAAAAAACTGGAATCATCTAATAAAAAAATCCCTGCTAAGAAAATTATAAACAGCGAGAGGTAGAAAATTGATTTATAATGCTTTATTTTAAACATGTTATTTTTGGCAAACGGGACAAAAACACGAACCGCGCCCGCCAATCTTTAATCGTTTAATCGCGCTCGCGCATTTTAGGCATTTTTTTCCTTTGCGCCCATAAACAAAAAGATGATTTCCGTACATCCCTTTTTTACCGGCGGCGTCCCGAAAATCGCTAATGCTGGTACCTCGCTTTTTAACGGCTTTTTTTAAAATATTCTTCATTGCCTTAAATATTTTTTTTAACGCAATTATGTTTAAAAAATTCGCTTTTCTTTCAGGATGAATTCCCGCTTTCCATAAAATCTCATCGCTGTAAATATTGCCGATTCCGGCAATAAATTTCTGATTCATCAAAACCTGCTTAACGGATCCTTTTTCCCCCGCGATGTTTTTTTGAAAATCAGAAAATTCCACCGTTAAAGCGTCGGGACCTAAATTTTTAATTTCTTTTATTTCGCCGGCGCTGCGCACGTCAAACACCTCAACTTTAGCAAATTTTCGCAAATCGGAAAGCGCTATTTGCCGACCATTATTTAAATAAAAAATCAAATGGATGTAATTATTTACTTTTTCTTGAAACGGTCCTTTTAATAAACTTAGGATTTTTTCTTTCCCATCTGACGCTTTTTCTATTTTCCATTTCCCATA
>Ga0209211_10000365_pt1 | contig 96811 bp, 101 predicted proteins | sample RifGroA2_FD_183992 | JGI IMG/M metagenome (GOLD analysis project Ga0209211, IMG submission 183992) | Groundwater microbial communities from Rifle, Colorado, USA - Groundwater A2 (SPAdes) (version 2) | ecosystem: Environmental > Aquatic > Deep subsurface > Groundwater | place: Rifle, Colorado... | reverse complement strand
CTTAATCAAATAAGGACAATAGACAAGCGGCGACTGGTGAAAAAACTTGGTGTTTTAAAAGACAAAACAATGGCTCAGATTGATAAGGCGGTTCAAATCAGTTTAGACTTTGGCGACACAGTCTGATCTTATGCTATAATTAACGAACGATATGAAAATATTTAAAAAGATATTCAAATTTTTTGACAGGACGGAGGATAAGACCAGGTCAAAATTAAGCAAATATCCGGTGCTTTACGCCACCGTCGGCGCGGTGGGATTGGTGCTTTTGTGGAGGGGAGTTTGGATGGTGGCGGACTCGCTTTCCGTCTTTGACAATAATCCGTTTGACAAAACATCTTTTATTGACGGAGTTATCTCAATCGGCGCCAGCGTGGTGATACTTTTGGTATCCGGCCTGTTTGTTTCCTTTTTTATCGGCGACCGGATTATTTTGTCCGGCTTGAAAAAAGAAAAGAAAATGGAAGAAAAGACCAAAGAGGAGCTGGACGCGGAAATGAATGTGGTGAACAAAATTGAAGAAAAGATGGAAAAAATAGAAGAAAATATAGAAAAAATAAAAGAATCTCTATCCGGCGGCGCCTGCCATCCCGAGCCGGAAAACAAGACCGGACAGAAAGATAATCCGGATGTTTTTAATTAGGCAGAAAAATAAGCCACGCGTTGTTGCGTGGCTTTTGGTTCCATAACCTTAAAATTTTTCATACATAGAAAACTTCCCTCGGGAAACCTCTTTTCATAGCTTCTTCAACTGCCTCTATAAACATTTCTTTAATCTTTTCCGCATAATATTCTTCTCTGATTATAAAGACAAAAATAGGACGAGAAAAATATCTTCCCAATTCTCTATTTATGCGTTTAAAATTCTTAACCCCTCTTTTGGAGCTTTTAATTTGTACAAACAAAAGTCTCGGTCTGTGACGTATTACAACCAAAAAATCCACCCCATTTTTATTCAATTCGCTTCCATCTTCCGGTTTTAATAAAGATTCAAACCAATTAGGCAAATCTTTTTGCGAGGCAATTGCTTCATAAAATCTTTTTTCATTCTCTCTTCCAATAATATTTCCTTTTTGCCCTTGCCAAAATTTTGAGTTTGACAATTTTGGTCTCCTGTTTGAAAAAAGTTTAAGATATAAAATTTTTAAATAGCCCTGATATTGTTTTAGCATAATTGATTTTAAAAATCCAGAGAAAATGTGTTAGAATAGAAATGATATGGATGAAGCCAAAAAATCAGTCGTTACTCGCTTTGCGCCGTCGCCGACGGGCTTGTTCCATATCGGTTCGGCAAGGACGGCGCTTTTCAATTATTTATACGCCAGAAAATATAATGGCAAGTTTATTTTGCGGGTGGAAGACACGGATAAAACCCGTTCCGAGAAGCAATACGAAGATGACATAACTAGCGGCTTGAAATGGCTCGGTTTGGAGTGGGATGAGTTCCACCGTCAAAGCGAAAGGACGGAAGTTTACAAAAAATACCTGCGAAAACTTTTAGACAAGGACAAAGCGTATTTGGACGGCAAGGCGATAAGGTTTAAAAATCCGAACAAGAAAGTTGTTTTCAACGATCTTATACGGGGCGAAATTTCCACTCAAACCGACGATGTGGGAGACTTTGTCATCGCTAAAGATTTAGACGCGCCATTATTTCATTTTACCGTCGTTGTGGACGATTACGAGATGGGCGTTACGGATATTATAAGAGGAGAAGACCATATCCCCAACACCCCTCGCCATATTCTTTTGCAAGAAGCGCTGGGATTTGATATCCCGAATTACGCTCACTTGCCGCTTATTTTAGCGTCAGATAAAAGCAAGCTGTCCAAAAGACATGGCGCGGTTTCTGTAAGCGAATACAAAAATATGGGTTATTTGCCGGAGGCGATAATCAATTTCATCGCTTTTATCGGCTGGAATCCGGGCGATGAGAGAGAAATTTTTTCCAAAGACGAGCTGGTAAAAGAATTTTCGCTGGGAAGAATCCAAAAGAGCGCCGGTATCTTCAATATGGAAAGATTGGACTGGTATAATGGCCAATATATAAGAAAAACGGAAATAAAAAAACTGGCGGAAAATCTTTTGGAATATTTGCCGGAAGATTGGAAAAAACTGGCAGTGGAAAATTTTTCTTACTGGCTGAAAATTACGGAGCTGGAAAAAAACAGAATCGCGAAACTGGCCGATATAAAAGAGGGGATAGGTTATTTTTTCAACGAGCCGGAATATGTCAAAGAAATGTTGTTGTGGAAACCTGCCCGTCCGTCAGGCGGGAAAGAGCCGAGTTTTGAAAATACTAAAAAACATTTGGAAGAAGTTGTCAAGTTTTTGAACGGACTGAACGAGAACGAATTTGTTTCCGATAAAATCAAGGAAGCAATTTGGAATTACGCCGAGAAAGAGGGCAGAGGCAATGTTCTTTGGCCGATGCGCGCCGCTTTGACCGGCCTGGACAAGTCGCCAGACCCGTTTGCCGTGGCGGAAATTTTAGGCAAAGAAAAAACAATTAAAAGACTACAATATGCCGTTGAGAAAATTTAAAACTGTTATTTTTCATTGCATTGTTTGTTGTTTTCTCTTTGCCATTTTTTCCGCTTCCGCTTCCGCTTCCACTGTAGATGATTTGAACAAAAAAATAGAAGAAAAAAAGAGCCAGATCAAGCAAGTCCAGGAAGAAATAGAAAAATATCAAAAAGAAATAGAAAATACAACCAAAGAAACTACAACACTGAAAAGCAAGATAAAAAATCTTGAAGCTACGGGCAAAAAGTTGGCGGCGGACATAAAACTTACCCAAAATCAAATTCAGTCGGCCAAACTCAACATAGAAAAATTAAATCTTCAAATAGGTTTAAAGGCCGAAGGTATAATCGAGAAAAAAAATTCTTTAGGGGAGTTTGTCCGAGCCATAAATGAAGCCGAATCGGCCAACGCTTTGGAAATAATCATTTCCGAAGATGTTTTTTCCGATTTTTTTTCCAGCATAGACGCGATGGATAATTTCCAGAAAGAAATAAAATCAAATCTGATCGGCTTAAAAGAAGACAAAGCTGATCTGGAAGAAAAAAAGAAGGAAAGGGAAGTTTACAAAAAAAATACGGAAAAGTTGAACGGCCAGTATGTGGATCAAAAAGAATTAGTTGATATAAACAAAACCAAGACAAACAAAGTTCTTGGCGAAACCAAAAATAAAGAGGCGGTTTATAAAAATATTTTGGCGGATAGGATCGCCAAACAGAAAGCGTTTGAGGATGAAATAAGAGAGTTTGAAGACCAAATCAGGCTGGAAATAGACCCTGGCGCCTTGCCCAAATCCGGTTCCGGCGTGTTGAAGTGGCCGCTTGCCAGTGTGAAAATAACCCAATATTTCGGCAATACCGCTTTCGCCACGGCCAATCCGATTGTTTACAATGGAGGCGGGCATAATGGCGTTGATTTCAGGGCGGTCATAGGAACGCCTATAACGGCCTCCAAAGAGGGCATAGTGGCGGGCGTGGGCAATACCGACCAATCTTGCAACGGGGTTTCCTACGGCAAATGGGCGCTTATAAAGCATACTAATAATTTATCCACTTTATACGCCCATCTTTCCATTATCAAAGTGTCCGGCGGCCAGCATGTTGAAACAGGCCAGCTTGTCGGTTATAGTGGAGATACGGGATACGCCACCGGCCCTCATCTTCATTTCGGAGTTTTTGCCAGCGAGGGGATAGAGATTAAGTCTTACAAAAGCAGGATTTGCGGCACCAATATGATTCTGCCCGTTAAAACAAAAAACAACGCTTACTTGAACCCATTATCGTATTTATAAATATTTGTAAATAATAAATGAAAACAAACAAAGGTTTTATCAAGATAATAATCATAATAATAATTGCGCTGTTTATCTTGAGTTCTTTCAATATAAAAGTGGAATCGATTTTCAAAAGCGCGGTCTTCAAAGAAAATATTTCTTACATATGGGGGTTTATAATGACGGCCGTTAAATTCGTTAAAGGCCTATTGTAATTTTAATTAACGACAGGGCAGTGGTCGTCGTGCCACAAGGGCACTTCCGAAAACATAGTCGTGAGTACACTCCTTATTTTCTAGGTCGCAAAAGGTATATTGTGCGACCTAATTTTCTTAGCGGTATTCCGCCTTAGAAAATGGAAGTACTCTTGTGGTGCGACATTATGTATTAAAACATACAAGGCTTCCCCGTCTTTTGCAACAATGCGCCTAAGGGTGTAATATTTGTTTATGCGAACATCTTATTCCAGCATAGAATGCTTCAGAAACTGCCCGCTGAAGTATAAGTATCAAAATATAGACAAAATCAAAGCGCCCAAAAACATAGACGCCTTGTTTGGCTCGTCCATACATAACTCCTTGAAGTTTATGTTCCAAAGGGGGCCGCTATACCCCACTCTGGATCAGATTATAGATTTTTTCCGAACCGTTTGGGAACAGAAAAAACTGCCGATGGACGCCGAAGCTCTGGACTCCTCGGCGGAAACCGTTTACTACAAAGAAGGTATTTCTCTTTTGGAAAAATTTTACAAAAACAATCCCCCTTGGAATTACAATGTGGTGGATATGGAATCCCGGTTTGAATTTGAGATTGACGACTCCAAAACCGGCGAAAAGCACACATTGTCCGGAATAATGGACCGGATAGACAAGAACGCCGACGGCAGTTTTGAGATTATAGATTATAAGACGAAACGGAAAATGCCCGGCCAGAAAGAGATAGACAGCGACTTGCAGATGTCCATATATCAGCTCGGCTTGGTGAAAAAGTGGCCGCATATAGACGCGAGCAAGATAAAATTAAGCTTTTATTTTTTAAAGCACGGAGAAAAAATTTCCACTTCCAGAACAAAAGAACAAGTTGAAGAAACTAGAAATTTTATCCTGGAAACCATCAGAGATATCAACGAAAAAATAAAAGACGGCAACAACTTCCCTCCCACCCCGTCGCCATTGTGCGATTGGTGCGAATACAGGCAAATGTGCCCGATGTGGAAGCACCTTTACAGAAAACAAAACGAAAAAGACAAAATTAAGAATCAGGAAGAGCTTAATCGGATAATCGGCGAATATTTCCGGCTGAAAGACCAGAACAGCCAAAACAGCGACCGCTTGGACGAGCTCAAAACTTTTGTCTACGGCTTTATGGACGAGCAGAAAGTGGAAAGGGTTTTCGGCGAGGAAGGTTATCTCACCAGAACGATAAAAGAAAAAAATGTTTACGATTTGGAAAAAATAAAAGAAGTTTTGAAGCCTGTCGGCAAATGGGACGAAATCCTTGAGCCGGACGAGAAAAAACTGGACAAAATAATCCCCTCTTTATCCGACGAACTGAAAGAAAAAATCCTCTCTTTCTCCGAAAAGAAAAAAACCGTAACTCTAAATATGAAAAAGAAAATCAGCCTTGATGACGAGGAGGAAAATGGCAAATAATACGGTAAATAATAATGACCAACTAGAACAAACTATTTCTACTGTAATATTTGTGAAAAATAAACAAAGTCAGCCAAACGCCCCCTTTAAAATCCCCCTTTCCAGCAGTTTCAATTCCTTTTCGGGGAGAGAAAATAAAGATGTGAATAACACCGCTATTGACTTATGGCAACCGCTTGCTATATTAACAATGTCTTTCGGTTTTAGACATAAAACCGTTAGGGTTATACATCCCAGAGCCACCCTCTTAATTGAGGGTGGCTTTATTTTATACTTGTTTATTTTTCTCGGTATTTTAAATCCTTACCCCAAAGCTCTTTTATATCTCTCAAGTCAAAATAGCCATTACCTCCCGTTTTCAATTCGTGAGATATATTATTTTTTGAAGAAAAAATGTAAACTTTTTTGTCGCTATTCTTAATATAATTTACCAGTGCCAAGAAATCAGCATCTCCGCTAAATAGAATAGCGGTGTCATATTTTTTTATATTATGCAAAGCGTCAATCGTTATCTCCACATCCATATTTCCCTTTTCTATTATTGATTCTCCGTTTTCACCAATAACAGAAATTCTCTTTAATTCCTTCTTTCGCACCGTAAAACCTAATCCCTTTTTAAGATAAGTGAAAAATTTATGTTTGCCGTCCCCGCTATACTCTCTCGTGCCGTCTTTAGGATAAGCGTCATAATAAAAAAACTCCACTTCGCTGGCGTTGAAAGTTTTTCTAAAATAATCCTTGAGGTTCTTATATTCAATAAACTTTTTCACCGATTTGACCGCATTCCAAACATTTGATGCATCTATAAAAACATAGAAAATGTTCGTCTGGTTATTTTTACCGGCATTGTTTGTGGTTATTTTCTTTTCTTCCATAAAAAATTTCTATTGTTCAATTATATCACAAAAATTTTTTCTTATCCGCCAAACGCCTCCCTCAAAATCCCCTTTTCCAGCAGTTTCAATTCTTTTTCAGAGGCGGATTGGAGAGATTGGATTTTTCGGACTTTTTCCAAAAGCGAGTCAAGATATTTGACGATTTTTTGCTGTTCGGGAAGAGAAGGAAGTATAAAATTAATTTTTGCCAATTTGGTTCCGTTGACATTTGGTTGAGCCCCGCCAACTTGCCCTTGTGTTATTTGCCTCCAATAATCAGGAGACTGAAAAAAATAATATAAAAAATCCGGCAGTATTTTTTCTGTTGCTCTAAGTCTTATCAAATAAGAGGCAAAAATTGCGTTTTTTGGCGAATCTTTTATTAAATAACTCTTACCGACAGTCGCACCAGTGCGAGCAAAAACAATATCGCCATTTTTTAATTGATATTTCTCAATATCATTGCAAAAACAATAAGGAACATTTTTCCAATCTACATTGCCATTTTGAATATCGGTAATTCTTAAAAATTTAGGTCCGACCGCCTCAAGTTTAGCCGATTCTGTGTATCCATATTGAGGTTTTTCGCAAACATCGCCAACTTTAACATCCTCCCACCCATTTCTTTCCCCTTCTTCAAAAATTTTATTCAAGGCCGATGGAATTAGAGCTGAAGCGTCCGCTAGCGCCTCTTTCCTCAACTTCTTCGCTTCATCAATTTTCGCCATCATCTTTTCAATTCTCTCAACAATTTTCTTCTGAATTTCAACTGGCGGGAGAGGGATTGGGATTTCGCTACATCTGCTTTTATTTATTATTGGCAAAGTTGTTTTTGATGCATTTGCTAAAAAAACATCTTGAAGATTTTTTAAAGAATAGTACAGAAAAAGCGGTTCAATAATTTTAGTGTTTGGTATAAAGGTATTTATTTGCTGATTACTAGACATGTTTTGTGTTGTGATTGATAATTTTCCAACACTTCCAATACAACACATCATGGTAGAATTTTTTGGTACCCTTCTTGTCCCTCCATTTTCAACACCAATTTTAGAAATCATCTTTTTTGTCTTTAAAATATATTTACCTTGATCCAGATCAGCCGGGCAAGCCCAAAGAAAATCATCGCCATAATATTCTTTATGTTTAGTTTTTGGGGTGCTACCAGTTACTATTTCGCAAATTTCGCCTAATTTTTTTGTTGGGTAAATCATATTACTTAAAACTTATAAAACGGCATCTGTATTTATTTTTCCAATGCGATTTTTCCAAATGTCGCTCATTATATTTTCCTTGATTTGGCCAATTTGCTTCGCTAATTTCAATTGAATCATCATCGTTTACTTTCTCCACGAAAGCCACATGGCCAATTTTATTGGTTTCAGAATTATTGCTAATATTATCTGTAAAAGAAACAGCACAATCTACTACTGGTGAATCAAAAACTCTGTAAAGATTATTTCTTTCAAAAATAGTTGCCCATTTGCCGCCATTGCGCGGTCGATCTAGCGGCCATTTAATATCAATACCAGTTTTTTGCTTTACGCGGAATTGCACATATTCTGTACAATTCAAACAGTCACCAGATTTACCTAAACTAAATTCATCCTTTATTAATTCTCGTATTTTTTCCACCGTTGGATTGTCCGCCAAGTGTGCTTCTCCTTTAATAAATTGAAAGATTATTTCTGTAACTACCTTTTTCTCAGTATTTTCTGTTTCAACCACTTCTCTGGATTCATCACTTATCTTTTGTTCTACTACTCCCTCTTCTTTTACCGAGTTACTCTTTTTTTTCTGAAACAACAAAACCAAGCCTTTAACAAATTCATTAATTAGTTCATTCATTTTCTGTTTAATTATTTTTTTGTTATTTATCATGTTTATTTTTTATTGCGTCTTCTGCTTTTTTAAAATTTGTTTTTTCAAGATCTATATATTCTTTAATAAGATTATGCATATTGTCTAAAATACGTAAAATGTCTGAGTATTCTTTAATGTCTTGAGAGCTAGAATTATTAGGATCATTTTGGTTTTCTTTTTTTGTTGAGAATAAAAATTTATTTTCTATTAATTCTTTTAGAATATCCATTATACTGCTAACATAGTTTTCACTCGGATTATATTCTTCGGCAATCTTCATAGCGACATCATAATTATTATCGTATTTGTCTTTATTTTCTTGATATAATTGTCCAATTTTATTTTGTGCCAGTTTTATACTCTCTTCATCTGTCAATTTTTGAGATGATGACACTTGCATAATGCCTGTTGTTTTAACAAGTCCTAAAAAGTGAAAGTTTCTTTCAAAAAATCTCACTATTCTATTTCTGTTTAGATCCTCAATAATCATGATGGAAAAAAATAATTTTTCCAAAAAAACATTTTGAGAAAACTGCTTCTCAAGTAAACACTGGTATTTTTTATGAAGAAAATTATAGCGAGACCTAATATATTTCTTCTTTCTTCTATAGTTTTTTTCACTACCTTGTTGATAATTAGTTAAAACTGTATAGAAGAAAATTATAAAAATAACCCAAAGTTCAGTTCGAAAATTTGAGCTATCTGGCAAAATGAATTCTAAACCTTTATTTAAAGATACAACATGTAATAAATAAGCGACGGCAACAGCTAAAATTTGAGTAAAAAAATAATACCCCTTGTTTACTAACGCAAATTTACCAAACACAACAGAAATAGAAAAACTCAAAATTACATACCATACGGCAACAAGCCAGATGTTTGTAAGTAAAAGAGTGACATGAAATGAATATAAAAGGATTGCAAAAAGAGTTATACAGATACTTGGGGCTAAAATTCTATAAATTAGATTATAGCCTAATGTTCCACCGTTCTCTATGTCAGAAAAATTTGTATAGCCAAATTTACGAGTATTAGACCCAAAAAAACCAATTAGCCATACAAGAAATGCTGTAGCGCATATTTGAAAAATAATTAAAATGATAAAATTATACATAAGTTTTATAATTCCAATTTAATTTTTGAAATAATATCTAAAATTTTTCTTTCTTTTTCCTCAATTTCCAATATTATTTCCTCCGGCGATTTATGCTCAAGATCCTCTTTCTTGTTCTGGTTTTTAAAATCCAAGTTGTAATTTCTGGCTTTGATTTCTTCTATGGAGATTTTCCACGCGTATTCATTTTCCGTTTTGTTTTTAAACCATTTTTTGACCGGTTCAAATTCCTCATCTTTTATCGGCCTGCCTTTGGTATATTGCCTCAAGCCTTCCGGCAATGGCATTTGGTAATACCAGACTTCTTTCGTCGGCCTGCCTTTTTCAAAAAACAGCAAGTTGGTATTTACTCCGGCATATGGGCTGAACACTCCGGGCGGAAGCCGAACGATAGTATGCAAATCGCATTCTTGAAGCAGTTTTTCTTTGATGGCGCTTTTTACACCTTCACCGAAAAGCGTTCCGTCCGGAAGCACGATACCCGCTCTTCCGCCCGGCTTGAGAAGGTGCATAAAAAGAACAAGGAATAAGTCCGCCGTTTCTTTCGTCCTGAATGATTGCGGAAAGTTGGCTTCCGTGCCGTCTTTTACCACCCCGCCGAAAGGAGGATTCGCCATTATCACATCTACCCTGTCTTTCGGACCGTATTCCCTAAGCGGGCGGGAAAGCATATCGTCTCTTTTTATCTGTTGGGGTGTTTCCACTCCGTGCAAAATCATATTGGTGATGGCGAGCAAGTGCGGAAGCGGTTTGAGCTCCACCCCTTTTATCGATGTCTGCAATTTCTTCTCGTCTTTTGCCGTTTTTATCTCTCCGCTGTTTCTAATATATTCCAACGTGCTCACGAGAAAGCCTCCCGTGCCGCAGGCCGGGTCCAAAATAATTTCTCCCAGCTTGGGATCTGTCATCTCCACCACAAATTTGGTAATCGGTCTTGGCGTGTAATACTCTCCCGCATTGCCGGCGCTTTGCAATTCTTTGAGCAAGTGTTCGTAAATTTCGTTGAAATGATGCTTGTCTTCTTGGTGGTTGAAATCTATCTCGTTTATCTTGTTTATCACCTGCCTTATCAGCGTGCCCGACTTCATGTAGTTGTAAGTGTCTTCAAAAACTTCTTTGACGATAAAGCCGCGCGGGTCGTCGCTAGCACCGAAAGAAAGCCCTTTGAGCTTTTTGAAAAGTTTGTTGTTTATGAAATCAAGAAGTTCGTCTCCCGTCATACCCTCCGGATCTTGAGCCCAATTTCTCCAGCGCAATTCAGACGACAGAGGAGATTTGTATTTGCCGTCCACCAGCTCGTATTCTTTCTCTTTGTCGTCAAAAATTTTGAGGAACAAGAGCCAGACAAGCTGGGAGAGTCGCTGGGCGTCTCCGTCAACACCGGCGTCTTTTCTCATAATATCCTGAATTGATTTGATGACAGATTGAATGGACATAAATTAATTAGTGTAGATTGTTTCCTGCAGTTTTTTAATAATTTCCAGATAATTTTCTCGCCCGCCAAAAATGTCGTTGACTATTTGCACTGGCGTGCCGAATCTCGTAAACGGCATAACGCCGAGATCGCCAATATCGTCAATGGCGGTAATGCCCTCATCGGCGTATTTGTCTATGAGCGCATTTATTATTTCTCTCGCCTCGCCTTCGTATTTGGCGAAATAATCTTTCTTGCGGACATTATCCGCCCGTTCTCTTCTTGTAAGCGGCGGCTTGCCAAACGCTATATGGCAGATAAGGTCAAACGGATCAAGTTCTTTGCCCGCTTCCCGCTCAAGCGCTTCAAAAATTATGCCTTTCTTTTCCAGTTCGTTCACGATGGCTTCTTTTTTGTCCGCATTCGTCCATGCGTTTAGAAACTGGTTAAGCGAGGCGTATTCTTTAAGAATATTTTTTTTCGTATAATCTTTAAGCGATTCCGTGATGAGCTTTCCGTTTTCGCCGATATACTGCACCCGTTCGTTAATGACTTTAACATCCACTCCGTTTACAAAATATTTTTTGGGAGCGTCTTTGACTATTCCCATATTGTCGGAATTGGCATAATCGCTGATCATTATTTCTTCTTGAGGATTATATGCAGTTTCTTGCTGTTCCGCTTCTTCCGGCGGATTTATCGGGTCGTTTCCTTTCGGCTCGTAAATTACCACCGGATCGCCGTCAAAATCCGGATCGGAGAAAAGTTCGGTGGCATTGCGAAAATCCATAATCGTGAAATAGTATTTGCCGTAATCTTCCCGCAATCTTGTTCCCCTGCCGATGATTTGCTTAAACTCGGTCATTGAGCTGATGTTTGCGTCAAGAACTATCAGTTTGCAGGTCTGCGCGTCAACGCCAGTGGTCATTAGCTTTGAAGTGGTGGCGATAACCGGATACAGGCTCTCTGGATCTATGAAATTGTCCAGCTCTTTTTTGCCTTCTTCATTATCTCCGGTAATACGGACTATGTATCGGCGATTTTCCGCCGCGAGATCGGCGTTTTCGTTTGTCAAAGCTTGTCTCATTCTTTCGGCGTGATCTATGTCAACACAAAATACTATTGTCTTTTGCATCCTGCCCGCCTCTTTGAGATATTGGGTTATTTTCTTGGCGACTAATTTTGTCCTGTCGTCTATTACGATGTTTCTGTCAAAATCTTTGGTGTTGTAAATTCTGTCCGGCACCTCATAGCCGTATCTATCTGTTTTGCCTTCTTCCGGCCTATAACCTTCCACATCTCTGTCAATAATTATCCTGACGACCTTATACGGCGCGAGAAAGCCGTCTTCTATTCCTTGTCGCAAGGAGTAGGTGTATATCGGCTCGCCAAAATAAGTTTGAGTGGAAATGTCTTTTGTTTCTTTCGGTGTCGCCGTGAGACCGATTTGAACGGCGTTCTTGTAATATTCCAGCACTTCCCGCCACATTGAATTATCCCTGGCGCTTCCTCTGTGGCACTCGTCAACGATTATTAAATCAAAAAAGTCCGGTGAGAATTGCTTGAAAATATTTTTATTTTCTTCCAAACCTGTGATGCCCTGATAAAGGGCGAGATAAATTTCGTAAGATTTGTCCACTGTTCGGTTTTCAATTTTTGTCATTTTGTCTCCGAAATGACGGAAGTCGTTCATCATCGTTTGATTGGCCAAAATGTTTCTATCCACCAGAAAAAGGATCCGTTTTTTCGTTTTTGATTTCCAGAGCCGCCAGATTATTTGGAAAGCGGTATAAGTTTTGCCCGTGCCAGTGGCCATTACAAGCAAAATTCTATTTTGGCCTTTTGCGATTGCTTCCACCGTTCTATTGATAGCGATTTGCTGGAAGTATCGCGGACTTCTTCCGCCAACTTCTTGATGATATTCTTCTTCAATTATGGCCTTTTGTTCTTCGGAAACTCCTCTTGCTTTAATATATCTGTTGTAAAGCTCATTTGGAGAAGGAAAACTGTCCATTGATATTTCCGTTTCTTTTTGCTCGCCTTGCGACAGCTTATCGTGTTCAAGAAAAGCGTCGCCGTTTGTGCTGTAAACAAAAGGTATATCAAGAGTCTCGGCATAATTTAAGGCCTGTTGCATACCGGAACCGACAGAATGATTGTTATCTTTTGCTTCTATAATGGCTATGGGAAAATTGTTTTTATGGTAAATGATAAAATCGGCGCGCTTTTTCTCGCCTCTTGCGGCAATTTTACCTTTTACGATTATTCGCCCCGCCGTAAAGGTCATCTGTTCCCTGATTTGATTTTGAAGATCCCAACCGGCTTTGACGATTGACGGCAAAACATATTTGGAACAAATGTCCTGTTCGGATAAGGATTTTTTATCTACCTCTGTCATTTCTATAATTTTACCATTTTTTAGACAAAATCACAAGGTTTAAATTTACCTTGATAATGATTAATTTACCCCACTTGGACATTCAATGTCCAAGTGGGTTTACTTCGACGAGTATTTTTTACTTCAATCCTTTGCAATTGGCCGCCGGTTGGTAGCCGGATTTTTCGGCTTCGGCTTGGGTGGAAAACCAGACGCGATTTTGCTCTTTGATGACATTGGCCGATTCGCACCAGGCGTAGTAATATTTTTTGCCGTTTCTAGAAGCGACAAAAATTTTTGAAGTAGCCGATGAATTTGTTTTATCGACGTTCGATGTCGATAGTGGTTTTGATTCGCCGATTTGCGCATTTTCTTTCGCATTTTCTATCGTTATCGGCGTTTTTTCTTCCCGAATTTTGGATAATCGGCCCAAGCCAAAGCTGATAATGGCCACTAAAACGATGACAGCCGTCAAATAAAGCTCCTTATTGTTGGTTTTTACCCATCCAGCCAGCTGCTTGCAAAGCTTTATGATTTCTGATAGCATAATTAGCATTATATAGTTTTTTTATTTTTTAGAAATTATGGCACATGTAAAAGCTGGAGGCACCAGTAAAAACTTAAGAGATTCCGGCCCTCAATACAGAGGTATTAAGCTTTCCGACGGCCAGAAAGCTAAAGCGGGTTCTATTATCGTCCGCCAAAAAGGGGTTAAGGTTTGGGCCGGGGAAAATGTCCGGATGGGCAAAGACAATACCCTTTTTTCCGTAAAAGAAGGTTTGGTCAAATTCACCGACAAGAGAAAAACGAGATACGACGGGGCGACCAAAAGGGTTACGGTTGCCAGCGTTGTCTAATTGTCTAATTGTTTAATTGGCGTAATGAAGCAAAATTTTGAGACGCGTCGGAGCCCACCGCGCTTCGCGGAAGGGTGAAGCGCGAAAAATTTTGCTTCATTACGCCAAGTCCAAAACATCAAGAACAAATTCTTGATGTTTTGTTTTTATAATATGCGCGCCGATTTCTTTTATCGGTTTTTCTATCTCAATAATCTTGGAAGGAATATCCAGATGGTGCTGTTCTTTTAAGATTTTGCTTATTTCGTCCGGGTGAATTATGGAAAACAAGTGGCCTTTTTCATTGGCTTTGGCTTTTATCTGAACTTTCAAATCTTTGAGGCCTTTGATGTTTTTCTCTAAAATATCCTTTTGGACTTCCCTGTCTTGTTCCATCTGATTTTTCAATTTCTCGGCGGAAGCTATCGCGGCCGACGTGGCGATTTGCCCCAGTTTGTTGGGCAACAGAAAATTTCTGGCGTAGCCGTCGCTTACATTTTTTATATCCCCCTTTCTCCCCACCCCCGCAACATCCTGCAATAAAATCACTTTCATAATGTTATTATACATTTTGAAATAAAAAAAGCGAGAGAATGGATTACCGTCAATCCGTTCTCTCGCTTTTGGCTGACGCTTCGCTTTATTTTTCTCTTAGCGTCAACCATTTGTATACACTCCAAGGCAATAGCCTTAGAATAATTTCTCTAGGCCACCACATCCACCATGAACGAGTCCACGGCAACAGCGATTCTTTTTCGTACCAATTATTGCTGCTGGTTAGTTTGGGTGAAACGGTTTTGACCACCTTAAAACCGTTTCTCTTCAAATCCCTCGAGCACCTTTTTAGGTGCATTGGAACGGCAACAACTATCGCCGTTCTGGGAAATTTGCGACATTCGCAAATTTCCCTTGCTGAAGTTGCCACCCATAATGATGAGTGCCAACCGCTTGTTAGTTTGAAATCTTCTACATAATACCAAGAATTAACACTTTCAATCCTTGGTATGTCCCTTTGCGTTACAACAACAGAGGCGCCTTTCGCCTCTTTTGCCCCCGCAACGGCCAATAACTTATTCCCCTTTGTCCCCTTTGAGCCAAAAGAGAATATAACAACAACTACTGGTGTTTCCAGTTTCTTATTCATCTCAACTCCTCTTTAAAAATTGTTAAAATACAGGGGAAAAAAGTATACTCAACAGTATACTGGAAATAACTTTTTTGTCAATACTTCCAATTATTGACCACTTCTACCGCTTTTTATGTTTCTCCAAATACTCGTTTAAAATTCTTTCGTATTTTTTGGGATTGACAATGCCTCTTAACAATATGTCTTTATGGTAACCGCCCGACGCGGAAACTTCCACGATAACATTGCCATAGTTGAATATCCGGCCGATAAGGCTCTGGTGCGATTTTACGCTTTTGATGCCGCTGATGTCGTAAATTTCTTCATCAACAGTCAAGATCCCTTTGCAATGCACCAGCTTGTCTTCGGTGATGTAAAAATTATTTTTGACCCACGCCAGCACTATATAAACGACGTAATAAACTTGCAGAATAAATTTAAGCAAAGACGAAAACAAAATTATGTAACTTCTTTGATATTGGACGGACAAGCCTATCTCGGTGAAAAAAAGAAAATAAATGAAAACATAATACAGCAATTCCACGGCCAAAAAAGCGAAAACAACTCTCGCCCCGAGAAGAACGGCGCTGTCGTGGATATGGTGCAAGCTTTTTTGCAATTCTTTTTCTTCCATTGGTTTGATTTTAGCAAATAATCTTATTTTTTCCAATTATTGACCACCTCTTTCGCTTTTTCCATTTGGGGATCATTTTCCAATTCCAAATCTTTTTTGGTTATCTCCACCTTGAAATCCGGCTCCAGCCCTTGGTCGGAGATGGAAACACCATTGGGAGTCAGCCATTTGGCGATGGTGATTTTCAGCGAGGTTTGGGGGGTAATTTCCACAAGCTCCTGCACCGAGCCTTTGCCGAAAGTCTTTGTCCCGACCAGTTTGGCAATGTTATGCTCCTGCAAAGCCCCGGCCATAATTTCCGAAGCGGAAGCGCTGCCTTCGTTGACCAAAATCGCCAAAGGAAGATTATTGAAAATGTTATAACCTTTGCTTCTGAAGATATTTTCTTCTCCGTTGCCGAATTTTTCCCGCACCACCGTTTTTCCCATCGGCAAAAACCAGCTGGAAGCGTCAACCGCCGATTCCAGAAAGCCGCCCGGGTTCCCCCTTAGATCTATAATCATTTTGCTGTTGCCGGAATAAACGAATTCCCGCAAAGCGTTTCTGAACTCATTGGTTGAGTTTCCGGAAAAACTATAAAATTTTATCAAAAATATTCCGCCGGGTTTTTCTTCCGTTTCCAAAATCGGAATTACAATGGTTTCTCTTATTAGCGTTATTTCCTTGGTGACTTCTTCGTCTTTGGGAAGAATAAGAAGTTTTACCGCCGCGCCTTTTTCTCCTCGGATGAGCCTGGCCGCTTCTTCGGCCGTCATATCCATAGTTGTCTTTTCGCCGATCTTTAAAATTTTGTCGCCCGCTTTTATGCCGGCGCGATAGGCCGGAGTTCCTTTAAGCGGAGAAATTATCGTAACTGTTCCGCCCTTTACTCCTATTTCCATGCCGACTCCGCCAAAGTCTCCCCTAATAGTATCTTTAAATTCCTTGTTTTCTTGAGGCGGAAAAAAAACGGAGTAAGGGTCGCCCAAAGATTTCACCATTCCTTCTATGGCGCCCCAGACCATTTTCCGCCCGTCCAAGTCTTGAGCGGAAACATATTTGGAATTTACCGCGTTCCAAGCCGTCCAAAACGGAGCAAAATCAATTTCCGGCTGTTTGCCGGTTTCTTGATTGATGATGTTTAATTCTTTTCCGCTCGGATTTTTTTGACTTTGTCCCCAAAACAGTCCGCCATAAAATATGCCGGCGGCCGCCAAAACGCCTATAAAAACAGCCAAATATTTATTTTTTGAAAACATGCTTTTCATTTTACATTAAAAAATATATAATTAAAAGCGGATTATGATTACAACGCATAAATACAAAACTTTGACCTGGGTGGACTTGGAGTCTCCTGTCGTGGAAGACATCAAAATTTTGATGCAGGAATATGGTGTTCCGCCCATCGTGGCCGATGAACTTTTGAAGCCGACCATAAGGCCGAAGGCGGATGTTTACGACAATATTGTTTATCTCATCCTCCATTTTCCCGTTTACGACATAAGCAGGAAGGTCAGCGAGCCTTGCGAAGTTGATTTTATTTTGGGAAAAAATTTCATCATCACGGCGCATTATAAATCAATAATCCCCCTGCACGAGCTAGTCAAGATATTTGAAGTGAGCATCCTTTTGAAAGAAAATCATTTTGCCAAGAGCGTCGGCCGGCTGATGTTTTTAATCGCCAAAAAATTGTATGACTACGCTTTAAGGCAGTTGGAACACATTCATAACAAAATATCGGAAATTGAAGAAAGAATATTCACCGGCCAGGAAAAAGAAATGGTCAAAGAAATTTCTTACGTCCAAAGAGACGTGCTGGAATTCCAAAGAGCCATTCATGCCCATGGCAGCGTTTTAAAGTCTTTGTACGAAACAGACCCCAAAATAACCGGCAAAGATTTTCCTCATTATTTGAATGGAATTATTTCCGAGTTGGCTAGGGTGGAAAATTTGCTGGATAATTCCAAAGAAACCATAGAACTTTTAAGAGGCACCAACGATTCTTTGCTTTCTAACAAAACAAACGAAATAATGAAAATTTTGACAGTGATGGCTTTCATTACTTTTCCGTCAATGCTTCTATCCTCTCTTATGGGTATGAACACAAAATGGCTCCCTGTCGGCATACCGGGTGATTTTTGGATTGTCGTTTTTTTAATAGTATCCAGTTCTCTCCTTTTTTATTGGTTTTTTAAAAGAAAAAAGTGGATATAAAATATGGCGAACGAACCCAAAAACTTAATGGCGAAAATTCCGCCGCAAAACATAGAGGCGGAGAAGTCTGTCTTGGGCTCTTTGATGCTGGACTCCAAATCCATTGATGTCATCATAGACATTCTGCGTCCGGATGATTTTTACCAAACCAAGCACAAAATTATTTTTGAGGCTATGGTTGACTTGTATCAAAGCAAGGAACCGATAGATATTCTTTCCCTTTCCAGCCGGCTTAAAGACAAAAAACAGCTTGACGCCGCCGGAGGCAGTTCTTACTTGACCGAGCTGGTCAATTCCGTGCCGACTTCCAGCAACGCCAAACATTACGCCGAAATCGTCCACAAAAAAAGCGTCTTAAGAGACTTGATAGAATCGTCTGGACACATCCACCAGTTGGGCTACAACGAAGAGGATGAAATAGATTTGATTCTAGACGAGGCGGAAAAGAAAATTTTCAGCATCGCCAGAATGTCCGCCAAACAAAGATTCGTGAATATGAAAACCTCTCTTATGGACGCTTGGGAAAGGTTTGACAAGCTTCATAAGTCAAAAGGAGAATTAAGGGGCGTGCCCAGCGGATTCCCCGAACTGGACAACTTGCTGGCTGGATTTCAAAAATCCGACCTTATCATCTTGGCGGCCAGGCCGTCCATCGGCAAGTCCGCTTTGGCTTTGGATATTGCCCGCAACGTGGCTTGCAAAGGGGGCGTGCCGGTGGGTATATTCAGCCTTGAAATGTCCACCCAATCTTTGGTGGACAGAATGATCGCCTCCGAAGCCCATGTGGATTCTTGGAAATTGCGCACCGGTCGGCTTTCCAGCGACGATGAGTTCGCTCGAATAAGAGACGCTCTGGACCGACTTTCCACGGCGCCGATATTTATAGACGACGAGTCTTCGGTAAATATTATGCAAATGAGGGCTAAGGCGCGGAGGTTGCAAGCGGAGCACGGTCTAGGCTTGATTATTATTGATTATCTTCAACTGATGGTGCCGAGGCAAAATTCGGACAATATGGTCCAGCAGATGACGGAGATTTCCCGTTCGCTCAAAGGCTTGGCCAAAGATTTGGAAGTGCCGGTTTTGGCTTTATCCCAGCTCAACAGGGCGGTGGAATTAAGAAATCCGCCCATTCCCAAACTTCACGACTTGAGAGATTCCGGATCCATTGAGCAAGACGCCGATGTGGTGATGTTTATTTACAGGGAAGATAAATACAAGCCGGACACGGACAGGAAAAATATCGCCGAGATACATATAGAAAAGCACCGCAACGGCCCGACCGGCAAGATTGACCTTTATTTCAACCCGGAAAAAGTCAGTTTTTCCTCCATAGAGAGAGGAGATTTCGGGCAAATGTAAATCAAAAAAATGAATGTAGATAGGCTTATAGAAAGTTTTTTGAAATTTCCGGGCATCGGCCCGCGACAGGCCAAGCGGTTTGTTTATTTTTTGGCGGGAGAAGATAAAGCGTATGTGGATAATTTGGCCAAGCTCATTCTGGAAGTTAAAAGCGGAATGAAGCAATGCGAGAGTTGTTATAGATATTTCCACTCGTCGAAGTCCGGTGTCGACGAGAATTTATGTTCCGTTTGTTCCGGCGCCAGCCGAGATTCTTCCGTCATTATGGCGGTGGAAAAAGATGTTGACCTGGAAAACATAGAAAGAACAGGCAACTTCCGCGGCAAGTATTTTGTTTTGGGCGGACTGCTTTCTTTGGCCGGGAACGGAACCGCCGAAGTAAGATTGAAACAGCTTTTTGACAAGGTAAAAAAGGAAAAACCGGCGGAAATTATTTTAGCCACCAGCGCCACCGTTGAGGGCGAAAATACGAACTTATATATAGAAAGGATTTTAGAGCCGTTAAAAGTCAAAATTACCCGCCTCGGGCGCGGCCTTTCCACCGGCGCAGAATTGGAATACAGCGACAGCGATACGATAGAAAACGCGCTGAAAAATAGGCAGTAATCCCGCTCCGGAGCGGGATTACTTTATTTCCTGAATCACCACTTCCGTAAACGGCTGTCTGTGCCCCATTTTTCTGCGAGCTCTAGTCTTTCTTTTGTATCTTAAAACCGTCACTTTTTCGGCTCGGCCTTCTTTCTTTACTTCAGCCGATACTTTCGCTCCTTCCACGTAAGGCTTGCCCAGTTTTATCTCCTCTCCTTCTATCAAAAGTAAAACATTGTCAAAGGAAATTTTTCCGCCTTCTTTGCCGTCTTTTAGTTTCTCAATTTTGAGCGTTTGGCCCGGTTGAACCAGATATTGTTTTCCACCTGTCTCTATAACGGCTGATTTATTGAAGTTCATAACATTAATCATACTACATAAAATAAAAATAATTACAAGCGTCAGCTCTTCAACTATCTAAATTACAGTTTACTGCTTAAAACTCAATCCAGCCGGAAGTTATTCTTTCCACTTTCAAATTAAGGGTCAACGAGTTGACGCTTACGTCATCTCGGGCTCTTATTGTCACATTGTAAGTTCCGGCGGGCGTCGCGCCCGGAACATTCACAAATTTGATTCTTATCTTTGGAATCGCGCTTATGGCAACATTAGTTGGCGGCGTGTCGCTCCAAGCGCTCCAAGTATTGCCGTTATCGGCGGAAACGGCAAATTGAGTTTTAGCTCCGGATATGGCGGCGGGAAGGTCGGCGGAAACAGTTATCTTTCCTATCGTCTCGCCGCTTAAAGCCAAGACGGCAACGGTGGAATTAGCCGACAATCCTTCCACGATAGTGGCCAAAAGAGGATTTCCCGAAAAGACACTGAAAGTGAAGTTGGAAACAGGGACAGGTGGAGGAGTAGTAGTAGTAGTGGTAGTTGTAGGAGGAATGGTAGTAGTTGTAGGAGGAATGGTAGTAGTAGTGGTAGGAGGAATGGTAGTAGTAGTGGTAGGAGGAATGGTAGTAGTAGTGGTAGGAGGAATGGTGGTAGTAGTGGTAGTTGTTGGAGGGGTGGTAGTGGTGGGCGGAATGGTGGTAGTAGTGGTAGGAGGTGTTGTTGTAGGAGGAGTGGTAGAACCGCCAATCACTTCAATCGCGCAAGAGTTTTCCGCGGTTTGTTTCGGGATGCTGTTGTCCGTAATTTTAATTTTGGCTTCTTTTATTCCTTCGGTTGAATATGATTTGGTAACCATAGAATCAGAACCGGAAAGGTTATCCGTTCCCGACCAAGAATAAAGGTAAGGAGGCTTTCCGCCCGACGCAGTGGCCTCAAAGATCGCTCTGCTGTCGTTTGAATTTTCTTCCGAAGCTTTTATCAACAAAGCGTCAAAATCCTTTTTTTCGTCAGCCGCGCCGCTTGTTGTTTTACCCGCCAGGTAGACGAACTTGTTGTCAAGCGCCAAGGAAGCCGTGACTTGATCCGTTCCCGATCCTCCCCAATAATTGAATTTTACCAAATTGCCGCTGTTTTTATCGTATTTAGCCAAAACAGTATCCCAATCGCTTCCCTCTTTGTCGCTTACGCCGTGCGCCACATACAGATATTGGTCGTCAACGGCAATTCCGCGCGCGAGTTCCGCTCCCATGCCGCCGGGACTTTTTTTCCAGATTAAATTTCCATTTTTATCAAATTTCGCGATCATCGCGTCCCAATCGTTCAAAGTTTGGGACGAAGCGGTGACTCCCGCTATGTAGATGTATTGTCCGTCGGAAACTAAATTAAAACCGTCGTTGTATCCGTCATAACCATGCTCATCTTTAAAATTAAAAGTTTTGAGCCATTCTCCTTCGCCGTCGGATCCGATTTTCGCCAGATAAGCGTCTCCGATTCCTCCGCTATACAAAGAACCGGGCTTGTGCGAAACATTAAAAGCGCCGGTAATCCAAACACCGGTGTCGTCGGCGTAAATATGCCCGTCGGCCGTCGTGACTTTGTCGCCGTCGCCGTAGGATTGGGACCATTTAATTTGTTCTGACCGCAATTCTCTGTCATTAGAAGCGCTTTTGTCTAATTCGTCCAGGTCTAATTTTTTAACAACCGCTTGTATTTCCCCAAAACCATTGGTTGAGTCCCAATGAGAAACATATAAATTTCTTCCGACAACGGCCAAGCCGTCTATTTCGTGGTGTCCGGCCGCGATATCTCCCCACACTTTCGTCCATTTCAAATTCCCGTTGAAATCGTATTTTTGAAGCAGGGCTCTGTTGGTCAAACTTTTAAAAAACCACCATCTGGTTATTTCTTCCCTCACCAACCCCCCTATATAAACGGAGGAACTGTCGGCCGCCAGAACGAGGCCGCCGTCCCGCGGTCCGCCGTCCCATATTTTTTCCCATTTCAAACTTCCGTCTTCTCCGTATTTCCTTAAAACCAAATCATAATTATCGGCGCTGTTGACGGAATTCACCCCGCCGGTCACATAAATATCGGAGCCTATTTTTTTTACATCCCAGAGTTGCTCGGTTGTTAAAAAATCGGAAAATGGAAAATGGCCGCCAAAACGGGCTGTCCATTCCGTTGACAATTTATCTGAATTGCCGCAGTCATCGCAGAAAGAGTTTAGCTGTTTTGTTTTTTCTTCCTTCAACGCGGTTGCCAAGACTGGGCCGGCGGGACAGGAAAGAGAAAGTGTTATTGGAGGAGGAGGTATTATTACCGGATGTGTTATTGCCGGAGGCGGAGCTTTTGCCAATACCTTCGCCGAAGCTTTATATTGGGGTTTGTTCCAGATTTTGTTCGTTTCGCAAGTCAAAGTAAAAATATGTTCTTCATCAGAGGTTGGCCCGTTTCTTCCTTGCCACAGATCAGATATAATTTGCTCTCCTTCTCTTATTTCTAAATATGGAAAGTTATATGAAACACCTTCAAATTCAATCGTCCGTGTCCAATTGTCATAAGTAGAGCCAAGGACACAAAAGTCAAGATCATCATACTTCCAGGTCAATGTTGTTTTGTTGTCGGGGAAGGTGGAGGAAACAGGATTGGCGGCGAGAGTAACGGACGGTTCGGGGATGTTAAGGGGGATTACAACTTTAACCGTATCGGAGCAATTAAGAATCCGATCAATTAGAGTGACGCCAACCTTAAAAGGACAGTTGCCATAATAATCATTATATAATTTATTATTTTTATATGTACCAAAAACGCCGGGAAGATAACCCCACTCATTCTCTCCCCATATCTTAAATTGAAAAACAACATACGGGCTGCCGGCGGAATCATTAATGAATTTCCCATTTCCGACATATTTATTCTTAATAGGCGACCCGTCGCTGTTGTGGAAGAGGTTGAAATCTTTTGGATCTATTTCTATTATATTATTTTGACTGCCAGTATATTGAGCAGAAAAAATTGATCCTGGCGAAGACTGTTTTAACCTGCTTTTATAGTAAGCAGAAAAAATTGATCCTGGCGAAAACTGTCTTAGCCTGCTTTCATAATCGACGGTTCCCGCAAATCTAATGTTTAACGGTATTTCGTTCCCGCCACTGTCTATGGCAAACACCATTATCTCATAGGAAAAATTGTGCGTATTTCTACTTCTAAGAGTATAAATAACAGTAGAGGGAGAAATAACACTCACGGACTCTATTCCTATTTTTTCCTCACCATAAGTATTTACTAGTTGATTATCAACACCACCAGACACAGCACCACTCAGAAAAATGGCATAAAGCGGACTGGAAGCGCTACCGTCGTCAAAAGCTTTTCCGCCCAGTTCGCTCTTTTCGCCCGTATATATTTTTGTCTCTACCTTAAGATACCTTGAACTTGACCGGTTAGAAGGATGAGGTATTGTCTCCTCCGTGTCCGCCGTAAGGGCGGAAACATTGCCGGCAAAACTTAAAAACAAACCCGCCAACGATACCGCAAGAAGCATAATTCGCGAAATTTTCATTTTTTTTAATTTAAATTACATTTATTAATAATATTTTAGTCCGAATAAATCCGTCTGCCTTGATTTTAACATAAAGAAAAATAACAACAAACAGTTATCCACATCTTGACTTTTATTAAAATATCGGTAAGATTAAATAAAATAGGCGAAAATGTTAGCCCTTTAATTTTTTAATAAAAATTTTTGTAAGGAGGTGGAAAATGAAGAGATTTTGGGTTGTTATTGTTTTGGGTTGTTTGTTCTTTTTTAGCGGCGATGTTGTCGCTGAAAAAGAGGGGAGAGGAGAAATTGTCGTTCGAATTGTCGACCGAATTGGTGACAATTTTTTGGAAAAAAAGTCGGAGATAGAATATTTCTTGCAGAGAAAGGATGCTTCCCTTGTTCCTTTAACACAGGGACACTTCAGGGATTATCCTCCTCCGCGGCCGGGCCAAAGGGCGATTTTGTCGCCCAAGGGAAAACTGTATCGTTCTAAAAAACCCCTCAACATTGGCAAAGTTGAGGGCGAATTGAAAATTTTAATAGCCCTTATCCAACCCATTGACGAGGATACGCCGTGGGAAGCAGAAAAAGCGAGGGAATATTTCCAGTCTTCAAAAAATTTCTTTGAAGACCCTCGCCAGCACAGTAAGATTACTCTATCGGTGGAAGTGACAGGGTGGCTGAAATCGGACAAAAAAAGAGAGGAGTTTGGGGGGGAGGAGTTTGGGGGGAACGGTGTGAGTCTAAAAATCATCGATACAGAGGTAATCCCTCTGTTAGACGACGACATAGATTTCAGACAAGTTGATTGTCTGTTTGCTGTCGTGGCTGACAGTAACAGGCCATTTTCCATAGCGTGGGCCAGCCTTGGAAAATGGGGGTTCAGCACAAACGATGGACTGGTCAATTTTTCAATTTCAGGATTAGGTTCTTATGCTTTTTCCATTTCTTCAGTAGTTGCCCATGAAGCTGGGCACGCTATATGCTCTCAATTTCATGGGGCAGGAGAAAACCTGCCGAAAACTGATTGCGGCTACAACAAGGCCGTAGTGGAAGAATACGATGATTCTTTTGATGTTATGGGTTATGCGAGGTGGCATAACCTTCCTTTTCTTTCTTTACTAAGGCAAGTCCAAGTTGAGTGGTTGTCCCAAGAAAGAATTCTTTTCTTCCCTTCTGGTTCTGGATTTTCTTCCGCGGAATTGTGTCCGCGGGAAATTATAGAAACAGAAAAAAAACAACTTGGTCTTATAGAAACGAGCGCCGAGGAATTTTTTACACTCGAAGTTTTTTGCAAAAACCTCGAGCCTTATTTGAACCAAAACTTCTATGAAACAACGGCAAAGAGTTTATTGCTCCTAAGGCGCCATATTAGCGCGGGCGGGTATGATTCAGTTGTTTTCCTTCCGGAAACAACTGACTTTAGCTCATTTCTTCGCCCGGGCGAAGAAATCTGCGGGTTGGGCCCGGATAAGAACATATCAATCAGATATGTTTCCATGACAGGCGAGGGCGAAGAGGCCGTCGCCAAAGTGGAGATTGAAAATGCGCCACCACCACCTCCACCGCCTCCACCGCCTCCACCGCCACCGCCTCCGCCACCGCCTCCACCACCGCCACCGCCACCACCACCGCCTCCTCCACCACCACCGCCCTGTGGAGCTAAAAAAATATCCTGCGAACCGAACTACTTGGCTCTCTCCTTGTTTGAGAGTCAAGGAGCGGTGGTAGTAACGGTTGTCGGAAAGAAAAACTGTTTGGTGGAGGGAGAAATAGTCGTGGCGGTAGTTCCTTCCGCCGCCGCCACAAAGATAACCGTGTCGCCGACAGCCACCACGACCGACGAAGACGGCCAAGCGACATTCACCATTACCGCCAATACCGCCAATAAAAAAAGTAAATCAAAAATTACTTTCAAGGCGGGAGGTAAAAAAAGGTCAATGGTGGTAAAAGTTTCAAAGTAAAATAATAAGGCGCTTGCCTATTGCGCCTTATTCTGAACCTTCTGGAAAGTCATCACGATTTCCAGAAGGTTTTTATTTTTTAGGCTCTATTTGGACGATAGGAAAAATAGATAATAATTTTTACCCGCCATAATAATTTGCAGGATTTGCGCCTTTGTGTTATACATAATGTTATGAAAAAAGAAATACATCCTCAATACTATCCAGACGCGGTTATCGCCTGCGCCTGCGGAAACAAGATAAAAACCGGCTCTACCGTGAAATCTATTCGCGTGGAAATCTGCAGCGCCTGTCATCCGTTTTTTACCGGCAACAAGAAAATCATAGACACCGCCGGCCGGGTGGAGAAATTCCAAGCCAGACAAGCCAAAGCTAAAACAGCCGCAAAAACTTCTAAAAGCAAGAAATAAATGCCTGATATTAAAAGCATCATTCTGGAAATTCGCGCCGGAGCGGGCGGAAACGAAGCCACTCTTTTTGCCGCCGATTTGGCCAATATGTATTCGCGATTCGCCGCCAAACAAGGCTGGAGCGCCGTTATTCTTGACGAATCAAGAAGCGATCTCGGCGGATACAAAGAAGTGTTTTTGGAAATATCGGGCGAAGGAGTTTATGATAAATTAAAGCAAGAAAGCGGAGTGCATCGGGTCCAGCGCGTGCCGGCGACGGAAAAATCCGGCCGAGTCCACACCTCCACCGCCTCGGTGGCCGTCTTGCCCGTAAGGACGGGAGAAAAAACGGATATCAAGCCTCAAGATTTGGAAATCGCTTTCACCCGTTCGGGAGGAGCCGGCGGACAGAATGTCAACAAGGTGGAAACGGCCGTCCGAATCACCCACAAGCCGACCGGCTTAACGGTCAAATGCACCAGCGAAAGGTCCCAACAGAGAAACCGCGAGAAAGCGCTGGCTTTGTTGTCGGCAAAATTGGAAAGCGGCCAAGCTAGCCAAGCGCAAAGCCAGTTGGCCGACGAAAGACGCCAGCAAATCGGCACCCAAGACCGCTCGGAAAAAATAAGGACTTACAATTTTTTGCAGGACCGAATCACCGACCACCGAATCGGCAAGTCTTTTCATAACATAGAAAAAATAATGGAAGGCGATATGGATAAGATTGTCAAAAGTTTCCAAGAGTAAAATAATCGCTTACCGGCTGGCCCGCCTAGACTCGGCGAGGCTGGCCATTTTGTTAATAATATCAATTTGCTCCTGGTAATCGGCGGCGAATTCCATCACGTCGTTTCCGTAAAAAGCGTATGAGGGATTTTCTCTGTTTGAACCTTTTGGTTTTTCCCAATTGCCTCCGGCCAGGTATTTAAGAGCGGCCTTTCGCTCGGCGGCGTATCCTCCGACCGATGCGCCGTTATCTTTCAAAAGCAAGCCGGACGCCACAAAAGCGTCTTTGGGGTTCCATGGATTCGGCGGATTGTTGCCGGTGATGTTGGAAATGCCTTTTTTGTATAGAAGCCATGTTGTGGGCATAAATTGGGCCGGCCCCATCGCCCCGCCGCAGTAACCGTACCAGACCTTTTTTGACACCGGTAGCAAGTCCGGGTCAAGGCCGAGTTCGGAAGTTATCTGCGTAAAAGCCGTCCTCTGTTTGGCGCAATTCGGATGAGCCAAGTCTTTTTTCCAGTTCCCCTTCCCCACATTGGCGCCAAGATTAGACTCTTCTCTTATGACCCCCAGTAAAAATGCCGGCCTTATTTTTAATTTATTCCAAACCAAATTGGCGTATTCCACCGCTTTTTCAAACGATATGGACGGCGAGCCGGAAAGCAAGAACAATTGGCTTCTTATGGTAGCGGCGTCTTTTTGCTTCAAAGCCATTATTACCCGATAACCATCTTCCACTCCTTTGCTGATTTTTAATAAATTCTTTTTCTCGGCTTCGTTGGCGGCCAATTTTTTTCTTTCCATTTCCTGCGCCGTCTTTAACTGAACCTGTTCGACTTGATATTCCGTCAAATCGTCTTTTTCTTTTTCCGTCTGTTTTTTGGTTGACCTTATTTCATCCAATGTGTCCTGGATAAGCCGGTGAATCGGTTCCAATGTGTCTTCCGTCACGAAAAAATCGGACATTTTTTGGTAGCCCAAAACAATTTCCGCCAAGCCGGTGGAGTCCATTTCGTTGTTTTTTCTTATCAATTCCGCCAAAGAATCTTTCTTTTTTTCGCTTTTGGCCGAAAGTGTTATTATCTGCTCCGATTTTTGAGAAATGCCTGTTTTTGTCTTGGCGATTTCTGCGTCCCGCCTTTGAATTTCCAGTTTGGCTTTTTTTATTTTGGCGTCAAATATAGCGATATCCCGTTCCAAACTGGCGGATTCCGTCCGTTTTTGTTGAATAATGGAATCCAGCGTCCCAATCTGGCTGTCCAGATTATCCAACTTCTTTTGAAGTTCCTCTCTTATTTCTTTGGTCGCGTTTTGATTGACTTCCTCGGCTAAGGACGGGGTGAAAGAAATGAAAAACAAAAAAACCAACGACGCGCAAAGTTGTTTTGGAAACATACTCATTAGCAAGGGTATTATACCTCAAATCGCGCATAATCGCGAAACGCTGTTGGGAGCGACATTATTTCTTCCCTTCTTTTTTAGCTTCTGGAACCGTTTTTCCGCCCGGCGTTGCCGTTCCTTCTTCGCCTTCCTCTTCCTTCTTGCCTTTCTTTTCCGAAAGTTCAATGTCTTCTATCGCTTTCGGCGCTTCTTCAACTTTTTCTTCCGTATGCGGTTTGGCCAAAACTATGACTTGATCCTCTCTGACTTCAATTTTCACCGATTTTCCGAGCGCCAAATCTTTGACGGTAATTCTGTCTCCGATATTGGCCAGTTTGGAAACGTCAATTTTTATTTCGTGAGGAAAATCTTTGGGCAAAGCTTCTATTTTCAGACTGTGCAAGACTTTGACCAAAACACCTCCTTTTTCTTTAACCGCCGGCGCCACGCCTTCAAAAACAATCTTCACTTCCGCCGTAATCGGTTTGTCCACATCTAAAGCGTAAAAGTCAACATGGATAAATTCCCCTCTGACCGGGTCTTTTTCCGCGTCATAGACAAGAACATCGTCGCTTGAACCGCCTTGGAGTTTGACGATTGTGGCTTCTTCAATTTTGTTCCAAATTTTTTTGAACTCGTTCAGATTGACGAAAAGGGCTTTTGATTCCTTGCCTTTTCCATAGACAACAGCCGGAAGCTTGCCTTCCTTTCTGTCACTTTTCAGTTTTTTCCCGAAAACATTTCTTATTTCTGTGTTTAATTTCAACATAACAGCCAGTCTACCAAATAATTTCAAAAAAACAAGCCCCGCCAACCAATGTCAAGGTCTCGCCTTGACATTAACGATTGACAACCAGATTCGGCGGAACTCGGCCTTCCAAAGCTTCTATTATATTTTGCGCCGCCACTTCCGCCATTTTGGAGCGAGCTTCTTCGGTGGCCGATGCGGTGTGAGGAGTTAAAACGACATTGTCCAGCTTCAAAAGGCCCTTGGAAATTTTCGGTTCGTTTTCAAAAACATCCAAAGCCGCGCCTTTTATTATTTTATTTTTCAGCGCCTCCGCCAAAGCCGTTTCGTCTATTATCGGCCCGCGGGAAGTGTTGACGAGATAAGCCGTCGGCTTCATCATGGCCAGCTTCTCTTTGTTTATTATATGTCTTGTTTGTTCAGTAAGCGGAAGATGAACGGACACAAAATCGGCTCCTTTCAAAACTTCGTCAATGCTCGGCTTGAATTCAATGGAACCCGACGGAAATTCTTTTTCAAAATCTTCGTTTCTTATTATATCGTAATAAATGACTTTAGCGCCGAATCCTTGCGAAGCTATGTGGGCCGTCTTCGCGCCTATCCGGCCCAAGCCGATTATGCCGACGATTTTTCCGAAAAACCCGCTGCCTAGAAGTAGCATCGGCGCCCAGCCTTTATACTTTCCTTTTCTGACAAACTTATCCGATTCGGCGATTCTTCTGGCGACTGCCAACATAAGAGCGATGGAATGCTCCGCCACCGCTTCGCTCAAAACGCCCGGCGTATTGCTCACCATCACGCCTCTTTTCTTGGCCGCTTCCAAATCAATATTGTCAAAACCGACAGCGTAATTGGCGAAAATTTTGGTGCTTGATGCCGCATCAAAAACATCCCCGTCAATCTTGTCCGTCAGAAGACAAAGAATGGCGTGATAGGAATTATTTTTGAGAATTTTTATCAGTTCCGACTTGGACAAAACCCTGTCTTTCGGATTTACTTCCACTTCGTAGCCCTTGTCTTTTAACATCTGGATTCCGATTTCCGAAATTTTTCTGGTGATGTATATTTTCATAATATAAATATTAACCCATCTAAAAAATAAAACAATTAAATTGAACCGACAACCGTTGTCGGTTATAATAAATTCATGCTGAGAAAAGAAAAATTCGCGCCAAGTGAATATTATCACATTTATAACCGCACCCTTTTTAATATTCCCGCATTTAAAGACAGTAAAAATTGCGATAGATTAACGCAGGCTTTTTTGCTTGCAAATTCCACTAAATCAACCCAAGCTTTTCAATTCTTAAGAAATAACCAAAATGCCACTATTAAAGAAGCATTAGAAATCGCGAGAGGTGGTGATAAATTGGTTGATGTAATTTGTTATGCGATTATGCCAGATCATTATCATATTCTTCTTAAGGAAAAGACCGAGAGAGGAATTACTAGCTTTATACACAAGTGTAACATTTCCGTCGCCAAATATATAAATACGAAAACAGAAAGACGTGGGCCTCTCTTTGAGAGTCTTTTTAAATCAAAACATATTGCAACAAATGATTATTTGCTTCATCTTTCGCTTTATATACATTTAAATCCACTTGATTTTCTTGTCGGAAAACAGTGGAGAGAACACAAAGTCCGAAATTGGAACAGAATTATAAATAAACTTATGGACTACCCTTATTCAAGTTTGAAAAATTTTTTAGATATAAATCAAGAAAACAAAATAATCTCAGGGACGAAAATAATAACCGAACAATTTCAAGACGCAAAAGAATATGAATTATTTTTGCGTGAATGGTCAGAGGAAACATTAGATGCAATAAATGATTTTACTATCGATTAACCAAAACCGACAACCGTTGTCGGTTTTAAAAAATATGGTAGTTAATAACAATGTTTTAAGCTAATATTCTTTTTTGTAATTTGTAATTTGATTTTTTAAACTTTCCACTCTTATCAGTTATTAGTCGTTCTGTTTTTCTTCGTTCTTTTTCTTCAAACCACTTTGCAATAATATAAACTATTCTTGTAAACCTATTTATACATGCCTCTACCTCTACTGTAATCTCCTGCCCGATCTCGTTCTCTTTGACAATAACTAGTTTGTGGTATTCCAAGATGTCTTTATCTACAACTTGTTCCGACCAAATTCCTCCCACTTCACCTAAACCATATAATGGCGTATTATTGGAAACAACAGATCTCTTGCTTTCGTAAATGTTCATAAATCTATCAAGTGCGTAGATGCCCTTTCTGCGGGTTCGTGTTGGATTGTTATGTGTTGATATAATTTTGTACACTTTTATCGCTCGATAAATATCCATGATGTGTCGCCAAATGAAAATAAAAAATCCAAACAAAATAACACCAAACAAAATCTCAGTTATAAGATTTTCAAGCACCCATTCTTTTGAAAAAAAGTCCGTACTAATCATTTGTTGTGATTAAAAACTTTTATTTTTTAAGTAATCATTGTATTTTTTATAGTCTATCGGCGCTAAAGTATAATATCCATTTCTTTCAACAAGGTTAAAGTTATTAAGACTATATTCAACTGTCAGTTTTAAGGGTAGAATTACAACCTAATTGTTTAACCTATGTTTAATATACTTGGGTTGATTCAGACGCTTTATCTGCCAACTCATTCATTAACTTTTCTATTCTCTCTTTTTCTTTAAAATAGTTTCTTAACTCATCAATACTCGCTTTATCATTTGAGATGTTTTCAGATATTTCCCTTAGATCAAAATATGCTTTTTTGTACTCACTTGCGATATTTTTTTCTTTTTTCCACATAGCATACAAAATAGGAGTTATTAAAAAAGTTGTAATGAGTAATAAACTTATAAACCAGTCATTATCTTTTATGTTGAAATTCATTTTTTTAAATAAAATCTGAACCGACAACCGTTGTCGGTTCTGAAACTAATTTATATTTCCAAATAATTTTAACTTTTCTTCCACTTTTTCGCGCGCCGCTTCCACCGCCGGCGCCAAAATTTTGTATGGCATTGCTTCCTCCGGATTATCCGCTAAAAATTTCCGCAAAGCTTCCGTGTAAGCCGTTCTTATTTCCGTGTTGATATGGATGTTGGCAATCCCCGCTTTTATCGCTTCTTTTATCTGTTCATCGGGAATGCCGGAACCGCCGTGCAAAACCATCGCCACTTTTTCCGGCAAGACTTTCCTGACGGCTCTTATTCTTTCAACATCCAATGCCGGCTCTTCTAAAGAAATACCATGGCTGTTGCCGTAAGCGCCGGCAAAACGATCTATGCCCGTTTTGTCGGCGAACTCAATGGCCTCCTCCGGCTTGGTCAAATCTTCCGGTTTTATTTTAATAACTTCTTTTTGAATTCGCGATTCTCCCCGCAGATAACCAAGTTCGCCCTCCACGGAAATTTCCGGATTTTTGGATTTTACATAATCCACTACCTCTTTCGTTCCTTTGACATTTTTCTCAAACGACAGTTTGGACAAATCAATGTGGACAGAATCAAAACCGGTGTCAAACGCCTCACAGGCTGATTCCACCGAATGAGAATGGTCCGGATTCAGAAAAACAGGCAGGCCGTATTCTTCTTTAAAAGATTTAACGAGGGCAACCGCTTGCTTTAATCCGACAAATTTTCTTTCTCCTTCGGATAATCCTATCATTATCGGTGCGTTAAAATTTTTGGCCGCCTCCATAATCGCCCGCAGTTGTTCCAAATTGGAAACATTAAAATGCCCGATGGCCAAATTATTTTTTCGCGCTTTCAATAAAATCTCAGAAAGTGTAATTTTCATTGTTTTTATATTAACACAAAAACTTTTTAAAATAAAATTTTATTTTATTGATTATTTAACGGCAAATTCTATTTTTTGGCTGCGGGTCAGGGACTCGAACCCCAATATTCGCCTTCAAAGGGCGACGTCCTGCCATTAGACGAACCCGCAATGCTTCAATAATAATCCATAATAATCTATTATTTATTTTGGCCGATTATCGCCAATAAGGCAAGTTCCAACGGCGTTTGAGGCAAGTAGGAACGGGAGCGGGTTTCGTAATATTCCAGCATTATTTTCAGCGCCCGCTCCAATTCGTCCGACTTGGCCGCATCTTTCAGTTTTTCTAAAAACTTGAACTCGTTTTCACCGTACGAATCTTGAATTTGCCTCTTCATCGACGGAGCCAGTTTGAGCAAAATAGCCGAACGCAAATCTCTTAAGATCATTTTGTAAAGAATTTTTACGTCAATGTTTTTATCCATTCCGATTTGTATGGCTTCCAAACCTGTTTCCGGTTTCTTCTCCAAAACGGCGGCAAGAAAATTTTCAACCAATTCTCTCGGCGGGGCGGACAAAAATCGTCTGGCGGATTCTTCCGTAATTTTCTTATCGCCCGAAGAAATTATCTGGTCCAAAATCCCTTGAGCGTCGCGGAACGACCCCTCGGCGCAAAGAGCGATAAGGCCGGCCGTCCCGTCGTCTATCTCAAAGCCTTCTTTTTTGGCGATATTTTTCAAAGCCTTTCTCAACACTTCTTCGGAAATTTTGCGGAAAGAAAAATTTTGGCAGCGGGAAATTATCGTTTCCGGCATTTTGTCCAGCTCCGTGGTGGCCAAGATGAAAATGGCGTGCGTTGGTGGCTCTTCCAAGGTTTTGAGCAATGCGTTGAAGGCTTCTTTGGTCAGCATATGCGCCTCGTCTATGATGTAGACTTTGACGTTTCCCTGCATCGGGGAAAATCTCACCGCTTCCCTTAACGCCCGTATCTCGTCTATGCCCCGCGAAGAAGCGGCGTCAATTTCTATAAGGTCAATATCGGAGCATCCCGCTTCTTTGGCCAAAATTCTGGCCAAGCTCGTCTTGCCCGTACCTCTGGAGCCGGAGAAAAGATAAGCGTGGGAAATTCGCCCCGTTTTAACGGCATTTTTCAAAATCGGAACGATATGATCCTGCCCCAAAACTTCTTCAAAACTCTGCGGCCGATATTTGCGATAAAGAACAGTAGACATTTGTTTTAATTTAAATTATTTTTCCGCTCTTTCCAATATCCTCACCACTCCATTATCCGCATCCACCTCCACCAAATCGCCGTCTTTTAAGATTTGGGTGGCAAATTTGGTGCCGATAACGTAGGGCTTTTTAAGTTCTCGTGAGATTATTGCGGCGTGGCAAGTAATCCCTCCTTCATCGGTAACTACCGCCGACGCCATTTTCATCAAAGGAACAAATTCGGCTCTGGTCATTGACGTAACCAAAACATTCCCGGGAATAAATTTAGAAAATTCCGATTGGTCGATAATAATACTAACCCTTGCCGTTACTTTTCCTTTAAAACCGGGGTTCCCTTTAATCTCGGCTGTTTTGTGACTGTCGCTTTCATCCGCCATAAGTTTATAAATTTTATCTCTAATTTTTTTTACACCGCCATATTCAAATTCATAACCTTCTTTACTCACATACATTACAACACCTTTTTTTCTAAGTTTTATTTTATCGCAATAATCATCTTTTTTATATTTCTCACCAATAAAATCGTCATAAAATCCCCAAACTGCGTCATCTTGCGGAATATTTCTTCTTTTAAAAATTTCTCTGACAATGTTAGATATTAAAGCTATAATTTTCTGTATCGGTTCCTTTCTTATGTCTCTGATATACATGCAGAATTGGACATATTCCAATAATTTATTTTCATCTTCGGATAAGTTTTTTTTAAATCTCTTAACCTCTTTTTTATTAAATGAAATATCATTGGAAATTTTATCGAGCTCGTTTTTTACTTTTTCAAATCCGCCTTTACCCTTGATTATTTTATTAAAATAACTTACAGATTCTCCAACGGGAGGACAGATGCTGTAATTACTGAGCATCCACTGGTTTGCATAGTTGTCCAAATCTTCTTTTAATAAAAGTATTGCTCGGTCAAACCTTGCCGCGAAGGATTCAAAAGCAATCATTGAGCTAAAATCAAAAAAAATTTTAAAATCTTTGTCTTTGCCGTTAATATTTTTATAAAACTTATAAATCAAATCCTCGTCTAAAGCCTCGCAAAAAATAGTTGACACAAGAAGACTATCCATTAAGTCAAAACATGATTTTACGATGACACACAATTCTTTCTCTTTTATTGTCTCCAATTTGGGCGGATAATATTTTTTATAACATTCATTTATAATTTTCCATATTGATAAAAAATCTTTATACTCGGGCAAACGACCAACATTTTTTAATTTTTGAAATTTCTGAAATGTTAAAATGGTGGTATTTATATATTTTCCCCAATCAAAAAAAAATGCGCCATTTTTATTTTCCGTCAAAAAAACAAAAGACCCGAAATCAAAATTATAATATCTGCTAATGTAAGGAGGGAACGCGGATGGATATAAGCCCCCGTATATAAGCAGAGAAAGACTCCCTTCTTGTTTTGTTATTTTCTTTCCTTCAAAATCTTTTTTAAATTTATCAAAAATCATATTATAATTTCATCTTCTGTTTTCTAAATTTACGACCATTTATCCAAGCCACAAGCCACCTAATATGAGTTTCAAAATCTGTTTCGCCCCTTGAATTATCTTCATAAGGATGAGGAAGGTTTGCTCTTGAGCCCGTTAACAAACTTCCTCCGCCTAAAAAAGCTAATGTTCTAAAAATTTGATTGCCAACCATACCGTTTGGCGGCACAATTATATTGCATTCTTCTTTTAGGGCTGTTTCAATTTCTATGGCATAATTTTTTGCGTTTATTCCTTTTTTAGTAAAATAATCAACAACAAACTCCGCATCTTCGTATGTCTGATTTAAAATTCCTTGCACTCCTTCTTTAATCTCTTTTTTTCTGGCATAAGTTTCATGTCTTACGCCTGTTATAAATCCGATTTTAGGTTTCATCCTCAATTCAGCTTTCATAAATTTTATTATACCTTCGCAATCCTTAATTTTTTCTTCCTTCGTCCAACCAAGAGGATTACTGCCTTGAGAAACAAAAAAATGGCGTCCGTAAAAGTCTTTCATCAACCCCAATTCAATCATTTCTTTTGTTTTTTCTTTGCCAATTAACGCCGAATATGCCTCAAATGTTTTAAAGTCATCAATCGTCCCCCTTATTATTCCTTCCACTTCTTCATTGAAAAGAATCTTTGCCAGTTCTTTTTCCGGTTCTTCCGAAATTATTTTTTGAAAACCCTTAACGTTACTGATATCTTTTGGTCCAACTAATATAATTTCGGCATATTTTTTTGACTTGGCGAGACTCTTCAAAATCTCTTTGTTCGGCTCTTTTAAACCAAAACCAATCTTAGGTTTTCCTAATTTAATTCTTTCTCTGATAATTTTTTCAAACTGAGTTATCTTTTTCATAAAATAATTATTCTTTTTATAAACATATAATTTCACCGTCTTTAATAATTTCTACCTCTTTTCCGTCTTCTTTAATACCTTTAATTGTGGAAAACATAGCCACGCAATCAATATGAATTGGAATATCGTTGTAATCCGGGTCTGATCTCTCAATGTTGAAGATGGTGTTTTTGCCTAAGGCAATATGGATTGTTCCAAGTCCTTTTTCCGCTTCCAAAGAAGTGGGCGGAGAAATTCTTTCGCCATCTTCTGCGTATCTAAACGCTTTGGAATTCATGCCAAATGAAAATTCAGCCAATCTGAAAGCGTTTGTAACTTTATCATCGGGGTTTTTATCTTGATATTCACTGTTGACTTTTTCTAAAATGTTTCGGAGTTTATTGGCTGATTCACCACCTTCTATTTCTACAACTTTCCCTTTTTCAATAAAAAGTTTTATTGGCTTGTCCGGCCTGCCAATCATGCCTATCGCGCCATCAATAACATACACCCCATTAGTTTCCGCCAAATCTACCGCCCCTCCGTATTCGCCAAATGGAAAATTGCTTCCTGTGCCAGGCTTGTCAATAATTCCGGTCTCTTTCGCTAAACTCCGCACTTTAATATCAAGCTCTAAACTGCTTCCAATTTTACTTGTTATCTTTACCTTTTCAACCCCTTTCATGACTTCTGCAAATTTATCTATTCTTGCCTTCATTTCTACGGGATTCTCAAGCGCTCCACCTTCAGTTAAAATTTTTCTTTCGGTGTTGGTAATGGAGATAATCCTTGATTTGGATGGAAACATACTTGCTTCATCATTTTTTCGTTCACTTAACATTTTTGCCAATATTTCTGGCGAATATTTTTTTCTTAATTCAGGGAAAGCATTTTTTAAGGCGGGCGATTCCAGCAATAAATTTATAATTTCAGAACTATGGCTGGGATGCGCCAACTCAACTGTTTCTTTAGAGTGTGTTCTTGATAAGGAAGTAACCAACAAAACAGCGTCGGATGTTTTCATTTTTTCGCCAATTATTTCTCCAAATTCCTGCGCAGCATATTCTGTCTTTGGCGCGACGACAACTCTGCAATCATCGCCGGCAATTTCTTGTCCGGCGTTCATTAACGCTTTTATCATTAATGCGTCGGCGCCGCTATCTGTAACAATCAACAAATTTTCACCTTTTTTATTGTCTGGCGATCTTTTTAGAGAAAAAGAACTTATAACGTTTTTAGCGCCAATCTTCATTTTTTCAAGCTGTTCTTTTTCTTCAAGAGACAACTCTTTTTCTTTTTTGTCCATTGAATGCGCAGCCAGTTCGTCAGAATTTAAATATGATTTTTCAAAATTTTGCATATAATTCTTCCCCCAACGTCGTTATCGGCCTTGACTGCGTTATGTAGAATTTGTTGTTCTCCAAAGCCCATTCAATATCTTGGGGAAAGCCGTAATGATTTTCAATGTGTAGAATCAAATCGGAGAGTTCCATTATTTGTTCTTCGGTCAGTTTTTGTTGTCCACCTTTTTCTTTAGGAATATTTCGCCATTCATTTCCACCTTCTTTGAGTTTTCGGTAAATGCCTCTTTCTTGGCGGGAGATGTTTTTGTCTATGATTCTTCTGGGGTTTTTCTCTATAACATAAGAGTCGGGGGTAATTTGCCCGGAAACGATGGCTTCGCCTAGTCCATAACCGGCTTCTATGATCAGTTGATTGCGGTCTTGAGTGACGGGATGGACGGAGAAAGCGATGCCGGAGACTTCGGATTCTATCATTTTCTGAATAACCACGGCGACGGAGATTTTGTTGTTATGCAAACCTTTCTCAAACCGATAGAAGATGGCTCGGGGGGTGAACAGCGACGCCCAGCATTTTTGAACATTGGCCAGGAGAGTTTTTTCGGTGGTGTTAAGAAAACTGTCCAGTTGTCCCGCCCAAGCGGCGGAGGAAGAATCTTCGGCCGTGGCGCTTGACCTGACGGCCACAAATTGAGATTTCAGCTTCTTAAATTCTTTTGTTATTTCTTCTTTGATGTCTTGGGGCATTTTAGCTTTCAGAATCAAGTCTTTTATCTTTTCGGAAGCGTTTTCCACCGTGCGCATTTCTTTATGGTTTACGGCGTGAAGAATGGAGTCTATTTCCACGTTCAGATCGCTGTTTTCCAGAAACTTATCAAAGGCGGAGGAGAGAACGACGAAGCCCGGCGGGACAGGGATGCCTGCTTGCGTCATTTCGCCCAAAGATGCGCCTTTGCCGCCGGCGATGGGAGCGTCACTTCTAGTTATCTTTTTGAAATCTCGAATCATCTCCATAATTATTCGTATCTTATCATTATTAACTTTTTTTACAAACAAAAATCCCGCAAAAACTTTCTTCCAAAATACCCCTTAATCCCCTTTTCGCAAATTAGACTTTACCAGCGATAGCAAATATACCTTAATTTTGATTTTCGTTTATTTTATTTGAAATCAGGCAACGCCAACGCCAGATGTTCCAGAATCATTTTGGCCGAGGCGCCTCGATCGGAGATAAATTGTCGGCTTCGGGACAATTCTTCCAAAGTCATACGCCCACTTGGACATTGAATGTCCAAGTGGAGCAAAAATTCCAGGACATTTAAAAATTGAATGGCTTTTTGTTTATTCGCAGACGATTCCGACAGCAGTTCGTTTTCTTTGCCGCTTTTCGCGGATATTTTTTTTACCATTTCCAATCTTTTATTTGGCAAAGCGGCCAAAAATTTCCGACCGGTTTCAATTAGTTCTTTTTCCAAATCTTCTTTGCCGGAAAAAACATCAATAATAGTTAATCTTGAACGAAGAGTCGGCATAACACTTTCCACCGAAGAAGTGATTATGAAAAAGTGGATTTTTTCGCCCGGTTCTTCCAATGTCTTTAAAAGCGCGTTGGACGATTCCATATTGAAGGAAAAAATTTCCATCACAAAAACTTTTCCCCGACCGGAAAAAGATTTCGTAGCCGCCCAGCTCGTCAGATTATGGCTGTCGTTTATGCCGAACAGTTCGAATCGCCTGAATGAAAAATCCGGATGAGATTCCAAATTATCTTCCGCAAGTATGGCTCTAGCCGCCTCCTCGGCCATTTTTTTGCCGGCTTTTCCATCCCCGCACAGCAAATAAGCGTGATGAAATTCCCTTTTCTCAATATGAACTTTTAGAATCGGGCGCATAAAATAATTATTCGCTTATTAAATTCTTGATTATTTTTACCATCACATCTTTTTCTTTCGGATCGCTTTCGGCGACAAGAAGCGCCAAGGCCACGAGAGCGTTGTCGTTTATCTTTCTTTCGCCGGATTTTTTGAAAAGAAATTTTGTCTTGTCCAAGAAATAGACAAACAAAAAGGCGGCGGATCGTTTGTTCCCGTCAGAAAATGGATGGTCCTTGATGATGAAGTAGAGAAGATGGGAAGCCTTGTCTTCTATTGATGAATACAGTTCTTTTCCGCCGAATGACTGGTAAAGTCCTTTAATGATACCCTCAAAACTTCCGTCTCTCTCATTTCCAAACAAGTCACTTGCTTCTTTTTTCATGACCAATTCTTTTTTTAATTCAGCTATTATTTTCAAACAATCATCGTATTTCAAAACAAATTTTGTTTTCCCGCCTTTTGATTCTTTGAGCTGCCCTTTGTCGTATTGCTCAAGAATGGTCAGTGTTTTGGAGTAATCGGAAAGCAAATTTAAAATTTCTCCGGCTTGTCCGCTCAACAATTCCTTTTTGGATTTTTCTTGCAAAAAAGAGATAGCCGTTTGCAATTCTTGAAATTTTTCGCGAGCTTCTAATAATCGTTTTTCATTCACCGTATAACCTTTAATCAAGTGATTTTTTAAAGTCTTAGTAGCCCAAATACGAAATTGCGTAGCCCTTTTTGAATTAACTCTGTAGCCGACAGAAATAATCATATCCAAATTATAAATATTCATTCTCCTAATTTTTCCATCGGCGGCAACCTGTTCCAAAATGGAACAGGTTGAATTTTCAATTAACTCCCCTGTTTTATAAATATTTTGAATATGCTTCACAATCGCAGGTCTATTTACATCAAACAGATTGCTTATCTGATGAGCGTCAAGCCAAACTGTCTCATTTTCAAAACGCACTTTTAAATCAACCTCATTTTTTGAAGTCTTATAAATTATTATTTTCCCTTTTTTAAAATTCTCTTTTTTCATGCCAAATCATTCTAAAAATTTGATTCTTTTTCCTCAATATGAACTTTTAGAATCGGGCGCATAAAACTACTTTATCATTTTTTAAAAAATAAACAAAAAAATGGTACACAATTTCAGCGACAGCAGATTTTGTGTACCATTTAAAAAACAGTTTATTAAGTTTACGCTTAATTCAATATAAACTCGTAGTTATGCAAGGTCTTGATTTTACCTTCTTTTATTCCGTTTTGGGGAACAAATAGGATTTCCTTGGCTGGGTATATTGTGAAGTATTTCCAAAAATCCTTACGCTTTGGCACCACTGTCTCGACCCTAATGTTAGTAGAACCTTCTGGTAAAAAAATTATGTTTTCTTTAACATAATTCCTCTCACACAGATTAGGGTTTTCTCCTTGGCCTTGTTTGATAAATTGAATTTTTGCAACTTCTCTTTTTTCTTCTCTCTCAAATCTCTCAAAAACAACATAAACATTTCCGTCAGAACTTATCGGACAAAGAGAAGCACTTTTTGTTGGATGAAAAGATAGACCTCTTATCTCTTCATCACCAAGCGGCATTAAATAGCCAAGATGCAATGCCAAGAAAACACCACCAACAACACCAGCAACGGCAGAAAAGGCCGTTGGCCAATATTTGCACTCTAAGAGGTCAAGAAATAAATCGATAAGATAACCTATTGCGCCACAGAGCAGAGTAATTAAAATTACAGTAATCATTTACCGCCTCCTTTCAAAAAAGTTTTTATAAATTTCTTGAATTTAAACAAACTTAATTTATTTGAATCTTAAAGAGCAACGCTAAAAGCCTACACTATAACATCTATTTTGTCAAACTTACCAAAAACAAAGTTTTATTTCTTTGCGATGATGCTCTTCTTGTAGGTGTCCAAGTGGTCCAGAGCCAGACCGGCGCCTTTGGCGACGCAGAGCAAGGCATCGTCAGCGACATGGGCTTTTACGCCAGTAGATCGAAAAACTAGCTCGTCCAAATTCCTCAAAAGCGACGAACCGCCGGTCATCGTGATGCCGTTGTCTATGATGTCGGACGAGAGCTCGGGCGGAGTTTCCTGCAAGACATTTTTGATGACCTTCATCATATCTTTGAGTTCGGAGTCAATGGCTTTCACCACTTCGTTGGTGGTAATTTCCGCCGTTCGGGGCAAACCGGTGAGAAAATCCCGGCCCTTTATTTTGTAGGCCATTTCTTCGTCCACCAAAACTGCCGAACCGATTTTTATTTTTATATCTTCGGCCGTCCTGTCGCCGATAAACAGATTAAAATTTTTCTTGATGTAGTCGGCGATGGCCTGATTAATTTTGTCTCCGGCGCATTTCAGCGAAGCGGAAGCGACGATGCCCCCCAAAGAAATGACGGCTGCGTCCGTCGTCCCTCCGCCGATGTCAACCACCATATGCCCAATAGGCTCTTGGATGGAAATACCGGCGCCGATGGCGGCTAAAATCGGCTCTTTCATCACATAAGCCGCTTTGGCTCCGGCTTTTATAGCGGCTTCCACCACCGCCCTTCTTTCAGTGGAAGAAACTCCGGCTGGCACGGAAACCAGCACCTCCGGCTTGGCCAAACTCCATTTCCCCATCGCTTTGGAGATGAAATATTTCAGCATCGCTTCCGTCACTCTGTAATCGGCGATAACTCCGTCTTTCATTGGCCGATAAGCGGTGATGGTGTCCGGAGTTCGGCCGACCATCGCTCTGGCTTCGTCTCCCACCGCCATAACTTTATTGTCCGGCAGAGAAATGGCCACCACGGAAGGTTCGTTTAAAACCACTCCTTTGCCGGGAACGAAAACCAGCGTGTTGGCCGTGCCCAAATCAATGCCTAATTTTTTATTGAAAAATCCCATGTTGCAATCTAAAATTTAAAAAATAAAATCTGTTTTTTATTATTCATTAGTTGCTATTCTTTTTACATCGGCTCCAATATTTGCCAATCTCCCGCAAATATCTTCGTAACCTCTTTCTATAGTATACGTATTTTTTAGCGTGGATTGACCTTTGGCGGCAAGCATAGCTATCAGTATTATGGCAGAAGGACGCAAAGCGGGCAAACAAGTGATTTCCGCCGGTTTGAACTCCGTCGGCCCTTTTATAAAAACCCGATGAGTGTCGGCTAAATCTATTTTGGCCCCCAAGCGGTTTAATTCCGTGTAATATATGGCGCGATTCTCATAAACCCAATCATGAATCAAAGTTTCTCCGACGGCCTGCGCGGCGATGGGAACAAAAAACGGCAAGTTATCTATGTTGAGTCCGGGATATGGCCGGCCGTAAATCTTTTCTTCCGGCGCTATCATTTCCGATGGATATGTTTTTATGTCCGCCAAGCGGGCAAATCCGTTTTCCGATTTATATTCGCGAACAATTTTATATTTGAATCCCATTTTTTCCAGTTTGAACAATTCCAACTCCAAAAAATCCAACGGGCATCGCCTGATAATAATTGACGATTTCGTCACGATAGCCACAGTCAGAAAAAACATCGCTTCTATCGGATCTTCACTTAATTGAAAAAAATATTCTTGATTGATATTTTCTTGGCCAAAAATAGTCAAAGTGGTCGTTCCTATTCCTTCTATTTTCACGCCCAAGCCATCAAGGAAATGGCACAAATCTTGGACTTGATAATTGGCCGAGGCGAATTTGACAACCGTTTTTCCTTCAATCATCGCCGCCGCCAAAATAGCGTTTTCCGTCGCCGTATCGCCGGATTCATACATTATTATATTTTCGCAAGGAACTAACTTATTCCGGCTGATTTCGTATTCGTTTTCCTTAACCTTTATTTTTATTCCGAACTTTTCCAGCGCATAAAGATGAGGCGTAACCGTCCTTTTGCCCAGCTTGCAGCCGCCGGAAAAAGGCAAAGAAAATTTCTTAAACTTATGGACTAATATGCCGATAAGCAATATCATTATTCTGGTCTTCAGAGCGGCTTCAATATCCAATTTTTCCAATTTTAATTTTCCGGGCGGAGACACTTTCAAATTTTTACCCTGCCAGGCCGTTTTCACGCCAATGCTTTCCATTATTTCTATTATCCTGAAAACTTCCTCAATTTTCGGCAGATTGATTATTGTGGTCTTGCCGTCATTCAAAAGAGAGGCCAGTAAAATCGCCACCGCCGAATTTTTGGAAGAATTGACCGTTATCTCTCCCTTCAATTTTTTCCCGCCGTTGATTATATAATTTGTCACAAAACAATAATAATGTTTTTGAATTTTTTTACAAACAAAAAATAAAAAATCTCGCAAAAACTTTCTTCCAAAATACCCCTTAATCCCTTTTTCACAAATTAGACTTTACCAGCGATAGCAAATATACCTTAATTTTGATTTTCGTTGTCAGATTGCCTGAATTTAATCTAGTTTAGTTTAATTCAGTTTAAAATGGTTGATCAAATGCAATTCGTTATCCAACGAATCAGCAATGATAAATCTGACATATTTTCTAATGTTATAAAATTCAATGATATATTCTATTTCGTTTTTGCAATCGTAAGGCTGAACGAACACGCTTTTTTGATATTCAAAAAAATCAAGATTCTTCAGATGATGACGAATGGCCTCTCTTATTTTCTTTTTCTTTTCCGGTATGTCAAAAAGAACAATCCTCCACCTTTTGTCCCATTTTTGGGCTTTTTTAATCTTCATTTCATCAATTTGATAAGTTAAAGCTTTTCTTTTGCCATTCTCGGTTAAAACAATCGTTAAAGATCCGTCAGTATTCTCTTTTTGTTCTAGTATTTTTGATTTATACAAATCGGTAATGGCGTTTTTGAGAGCTTGTCGTTCAATTTCGGCGTAACCTTTGCCTATGGCTTTTAACGTTCTGAAATACTGGCGCGGGTTTCTAGAAAGAGACAATGTTAATCCGCCCATAAGCAAGAGGAGCAGTTTTTGTTGATTTTTTCCAAATCCTCGCGACATGCAACAATTATACTATATTTGCTATCGCTGGTAAACTGAAATTTAAAAAAAATTAATAACTATACATTACGCATTGGATTGCATTATTTTTTAAAAAAAGTAATATGGTTTTAAATAGGACATTAACATTTACTAAATCCACTTTTAAAAAAGAAAGGGTGAAAAATGAATGAAAAGCAAGGAGGAGTTGTTGTATTATATAATTTGTTTATTTCTTCCATTTGCAGATTCCCATTTTGTACTAAAAACGTGCGTGGATATATTGCAGACAAAACATTGAAAGACATATTTAGACAAGGGAAAGAACTTTTTCTTTTAGACGGGGAACTGGATACTAGAAGATACTCCGAAATAGCCGAGTATCTTCCCCGAGATTGTAAATTGCAAATTATTTGCGGGCCGTATGTTGCGGTAGAGGATGAAGAGTTTCTAAAATATCACGATGTTTTAAATAACAATATTCGGAATTGGTGGTTTGCAAAAAGAAAAAAAGATTGGATGAATATCCATCCTTTTTTTAGTAAAAGTTACTCTAATACAAACATTAAAATTTTTATTCTTAAATTCCGTATATTTGATAATTGGAATTTTTGCTTAGAAAAAAATTCCGGACTAATCTATGCGGAAAATCAAAAAGAAGAATTAGAAAGAACTGAGATAAACTTTTTTCTTGAAAGTGGCGGATTGGCAAAAAAAGGCATTGAACTTTTTGACCATATTTCTAAAAATTTTTTAAAGGAGGGCTGGAATGAAGTGTTAGATTTAGAAAACCATCTTTTGTTTAAACCTTTTTCTATATTTGAAAGTGAAAGGAGGGCAAAAAAAGAAATAGAAAAGGAAATGATACAGAGTTGATATTTCTTAAAAAGACAAACTAAGCGTCTTGACCATAAGTCAAGACGCTGTTTTTAAAATAAAAAGACCATTTACTTCCGCCGGTTTTTTTGCCAGAATGGATGGAATATCAGCCAAAAAACCGACTTACGATATCGGTTTAAAGAATAAAATGAAAATAATTGATGTCATCCCGATAGCCAAAGGACTCCCCCAAGAAAAACTTTCCTATTTCACTTCTAAAGACGTTTCCGTCGGCGCGCTGGTTTCCGTCCCCGTAAGAAAAAAAGAAATTGCCGCCATTGTCAGCGCCATATCTGACGCCAAAGAATCAAAAACCAGCCTTAAAAATTCCGATTTCTCCATAAAGCCGATAAAATCGGTAATTTCCGCCAGCTTCATAACGCCGGAATTTTTGGAAGCCTGCCAAGAGATTGCCGAATATTATCTCTCCGCGCCCGGCTCCGTAATAAAAGATTTTGTTCCGCAAGCGATATTGGAAGGCGATTTTAAATCAACAATACCCAAAATGACCGCGCAAGCGGGCAACGGGCGCGAAATTATCGTCATTCAATCCCAATATGAAGAAAGAATTCATCATTACAAAAGCATTGTCCGAGAAGAGTTGGCCAAAAACAAATCCGTTTTTTTATGTTTGCCAACTGTCGCCGATATGGAAAAAATAGCCGTTGAGATTGGCCGCGGGATAGAAAAATATGTTTTTGTTTTGTCCGGCAAAATGCCTAGGAAAAAAATTATGGAGGAGTGGAAAAAAATTACTGAAGAAAAACATCCGGTTTTGATAATCGCCACCAAGTCTTTTTTATCTCTGCCCAGGCGGGATTTCGGCGCCATAATAATAGACCAAGAAAGTTCTTCCGCTTACAAAAACCAAAAAAAACCTTACACCGACGTCAGAAAAGCGGCCGAAATAATAAGCGACAAAATAAAAGCCCGCCTGATTTTCGGCGACGAGCTTATTCGGACGGAAACTTTTTACCGGCAGGAGGCAGGCGAATTCTCTCCTTCTTTTGACCGTCGCGCAAGACTGGTTTCATCGGCGGAACAAATAATCATAGACGCCAAAGAACATTTTGAAGAAAAGAAAACAACCGGACGAAAATTCGTTTCCACCCCGCAACTCGTGCGGATAATGGACGAGGCGGCCGCCGGAAACGAAAAAATAATAATATTCGCCAACCGCAAGGGTTACAATCCGACAACGATATGCGCCGATTGCCGCAGGACGATGCTGTGCTCCAAATGCGATGCGCCGGTGGTTATGCGAAAAACGAATTTAAAAAACTTCACCCAAAGATGCCATAAGTGCCTTTCCGAACTGCCTGCGCCGGACAGGTGCCCTTATTGCAAAAGCTGGCGATTGGAATCTTACGGCATCGGAACGCAAATGGTGGCGGAAGAAATGAGAGGTTTTTTCCCCGATGCAAAAATTTTTGAAATGGATTCCGATTCCGTCCCCAATGAAAAAACGGGAAAGAAAGTCGCCGAGGAATTTTTGTCCCCGCCTGCGGGACAGGCGGGCGGTGGCGGAATCCTTGTCGGAACGGAAATGATTTTTTCTTACATCAATCGGCCGGTTGACCGAGTCGTCGCCATATCGGTTGACGGACTGTTCACTTTGCCGGAATTCAAAATGAACGAAAAAGTTTTCCATCTTCTTTTGAAACTTAAATCATTGGCAAAAAAATCTTTCATAATCCAGACCAGGTTCCCAGAGCTGCCTATTTTTGACAATGTCTTAAGAGGAAATATTTCCGGATTTTACAAAGAAGAAATAGAGAGCCGCAAGATTTTTCAATACCCTCCCTTCAAACTGCTGATAAAAATTACCAAAGAGGGGAAAAATGAAAGCCAGTTAAACAAAGAAATGGAGGCTCTGCAAAAAGTTTTAGACGAGTGGAAGCCAACAAGCTATCCGGCCTTTATTCCAAAAGTAAAAAATTTGTACATAAAGCATATCTTGCTTAAAATTGACCCCGCTTCATGGCCCAAAGATCAGGAAAAATTATCCCGCATTTTGTCGTCCTTGCCCACATCATGGAAAATAGACATCGGCCCGGAAAGTTTGCTGTAAAAAAAGAAACCTGCTCACCGTAGCGAGCAGGTTTTGAAGCATATAAACAATGACTGGCTCAAAACACCTTTTACACAACATTAAAAGCTGTAACCTCGTCAATATGTTTTAACAAAGCCTCGGCATGATCAGGCAATATTTGTTTTTCCTGAATCATTTGCCTGATTTGAGCAAAATTGAACAGTTCAACTCGTTCAATTTCAGCTTTGGCGGCAATTTCACCGCTAAAATAGTTTGCTTTCAGCGCGATAAAATCATGCTTTTTTTTTGGTATATTAAGGACTTCCTTTTCGGGATATTCAACAACAATCCCGATTTCATCGTTGACCTCTCTCATTGCGGTAATGTTTCTATCCATATCATCTTCGGGGCTTGGTCTACCTCCGGGCAATTTCCACATTTTTTTTGAAAAATTGCCTTTTTCAATCACTAAAGGAATCCCTTGCATACCCGTCACCAAAACAAATACCGCATAATCTCTTTTTGGTTCAACAAAGCCTGTTATTATTGCCATTTGCAACCGCCTTTCTTCAAAAAAGTTAAAAGTTATTAGAAACTAAAAAACTACAATTTTAAAACAGCAAGATTTTATCGAATCACCAAATTTAAGCTTATCATAAATAGTTTTATTTGTCAATATATACTGGTAGGTCTAAAAATTGCTAGAATACGCCAAATGACAACCATAGTTCAAACGGGCGATAAAATTTTAAGAGAAACGGCCAAGGAAATCGGTCTGACCGAAATAAAATCGGCGAAAATAAAAAATATCTTGGCTCAAATGACCAAAGCTCTTTCCGCCGCCAAAGACGGCGTGGCTTTGGCAGCTCCTCAAATAGGAATACCGCTCCGAATTTTCATCGTTTTGAAAGAATACACGAAAAATAAAACCGCCCGGGAACCAAAAGAAATCCAGGGGGGAAAAGCAAATCCGACGCAAGGTCGGAGCTCCGACCGAAGCGTCGGAGTAAAACCCGAAATAGTCGTTTTTATAAATCCGAAAATCACGAAAATTTCCAAGAAAAAACAAACTGTAAGGGAGGGCTGTCTTAGTGTCATCGGAACGTTCGGCGCAATCACTCGAGCCGAAAAAGTTACCGTAGAAGCTTATAATGAAAACGGCGGAAAATTCACCCGTGGCGCTTCCGGCCTGCTAGCCCAAATCTTCCAGCACGAAATGGACCACTTAAACGGCATATTGTTTACCGACACCGCCGTTAATTTAGAAAAAATAGAAACAAAATGAGTAATCTTAATTTCGCATATTTTGGCACCTCGGAATTTGCGGTGAAAATTTTGGAAAAACTGTTTGAAAACGGCTATGTTCCAAGTCTTGTTGTAACCGCTCCCAATAAGCCGAAGGGAAGAAAAATGATTATGACTCCCCCGCCCGTGAAAGTCTTCGCTCAAGCTCACAATCTAAAAATCATCCAACCGGAGAGTTTGGCGGTTAAACCGCCACTTGGCGGTTTAACCGCCAAGTCGTTTGATTTATTCATCGTCGCTTCTTACGGCAAAATTATTCCGAAGTCAATTTTGGACATTCCAAAATTCGGGACGCTCAATGTCCACCCGTCATTATTACCGAAATTCAGAGGCCCGTCGCCTATCCAATCTTTCATTTTGAGCGGAGAAGAAAAGACAGGGGTTACGATAATGTTGATGGGCGAGCAGGTAGATCACGGACAAATTCTTTTACAGAAAGAATTTGAAGCACAAAGCACGAAGCACGAAATTCGAAACAAATTTCAAATTCAAAATTCAGAAAATTTAAAATTAAACTCTAAACAGATGGAAGAAAAGTTGGCGGAATTGGGCGGGCAAATACTGGTTGATGTGATTCCGAAGTGGATAAGCGGAGAAATTAAAGCCAAAGAACAAAACCACAGCCAAGCGACTTTTACCAAAAAAATAACCAAAGAGGACGGGCTGGTGGATTTAGAAAAAGACAACCCGGAAATTATTTACAGAAAATTTTTGGCCTTCCAGCCCTGGCCGGGAATTTATTATTTTACTGAAAAAAACGGCAAGCCGCTTTCGCCGGAGGCTTTAGCGAGCCAAGAAAAAATCCGAGTGATAATCACAGATATGGAATTAGAAAACGGCCAACTAAAAATAAATAAAGTTAAACCGGAAGGAAAAAATGAAATGGTGTGCCGCTAGAGATTATCTCTAGGTCGGCATGTTTTTTTCGCAAATATTTTTTTCTTGCCTCTTCTTTAATTTTTCTCAATCTCCCAAACATTTTTAACCTCCTTTCTTTCTGTTAAGATTGTTTGAGATAAATAAATATAAAGTAAAAAACGCCTATTTACAGCCGTTTTGTGGACAGTGGAGATAAATTATCTGTTGACGAAAAAGGTGGACAAAATCAACAAGATATAGCATGCCTACGATGGTAAGCTAATGTTAAAAATTAAAGACACGATATAAATCAACTTCTTTTATCTATTTCCATCTGCATTATCTTTTCCCATTCATCGTTTTTCATTTGAGGGTGCACTTTTCTTTCCGCTCCCGCTTTAGTTATTTCACTCTTGTTTAATCCGCCAACAGGTTCCCAATATTTATCTAAAACCTGCTTTCTTTCTTCTTCTGTCATCCTTCTTTCTGGTGGCAAATGATATCTGTTTTCATCTACTTCTATTATTCCTTCATCAAAGTTGCGAAAAAAGGCCGCATTGCCAACTTTCTCATTTTCCAACACAAAAAACTTTGGAAAAACATAACCATAATAGCCTTTAAATCCATTATTTTTGCTGGCAAATCCAAAAAGAACATTTTTTTGATTTCTCATAAATTCAATTCTCCTTGCGTCCGTAGGTCTTTCCATCCGTCCGCTTCCACCAATACCTCTCGCGCCACCTCCGCCAATTTTCTCGGCAGGCAGAATCTCGTCATCAACTTTTTCAAAAAAATCCAAATTGATTGTCTCAATTATATATAAAACTTCATCATAAATATTCTCTCTTGAAATTTTTATATTTTCTGATATTTTCCCGCCCAAGACACCATCTTTGTGCAAAGTAAGCGTTTCGCTGTATTGCTTATCGCCCTTACTGTAAAAAGGCATTACATACAAAGCTTCAACTTCACCTGTGTTTTTATCAACCGGGGCGGATATGATATTTAAGTGATCAATGCCCTCCAATGTGGTGGCAAAACTGCCGCTTATGACTTTATCAAATTTGTCTTTTAACAATTCATCAAATTTTTCTTTTCTCTCATCTTGTTTTTCTTTCTCTTTTTTTGCATCAGCTTCAGCTTGGGCATCTTTATAATGTTTGTTTAAAGATCCAAAATCATAAAATTCTTTCATGTTTTTTAATTTTAATTATTAATATCTTATAAAATATAGACCTTTTATTGCATTATACCATCTTAAAAACAAAAAGTCTTTATCTGCCTTTATCATACCTAAACCGTAAAGATGAGTTTGAAAAAGGCTGGATTGAAGATCAAGCAAAAGAATTGAGAGAAGTAAAACTTTTACCGGAAGACGCAGACGCAACAGGAATGATGTTTCTTTTTGACAACAAAATATCATTTATCGCTCCACACGACGAGGAAGGGGTCGGATTTTTGATTGAAAGCGACTGGTTGAGCAAAACAATGAAATCAATCTTTGACGCTCTGTGGAAAATTAGTAAAGATACAACAAATTATTCTCAAAATAATTAGGAGGCAGATTTTTTATTTCTTAACTATTTTTACGATATCTTCGTTCAAACTTATGAGTGGCACAAAAGCGAAGCCGGGATAAACACTTTCTTCAAACTCAGTTTCGCCTACCTCGCCGGCAGACGGGCCTTTTTTGACAAGCAAATGAATTGCATCTTTGACCGGCGCGACAATTCTGCCGCCGACTTTGAGCTGTTCTTTCCACGCTATTGGCAATTCCATACCTGAAGCCGCAGAAATTATTCTGTCAAAAGGCGCTTCTTCCGGCATGCCTTTGGTGGCGTTTAAAGAATGAAACTCTACTGTTTTATTTTTTATAAACCCGTATTTGGCTACATTTTTCCGGCCAAAAGCCATCAACTCCGGAATTAATTCCGCGGCGAAAACTTTTCCTTCGCCGGAAACTATATGAGCCAGCAAGGCCGTCTGCCAACCCGAACCGGAACCGATTTCCAAAACTTTATCACCAACTTTAGGCTGGAGCAATTCCAGCATAAAGGCCACCGTCAGCGGCTGGGAAATCGTCTGCCCGTAACCTATCGGCAAGGGCGTATTGAGATAAGCCTTGTCCTTCAATTCTTCCGGAACAAAATCCTTTCGGTCTACTTTTTCAAAGGCTTCAATAATTGAAGGGGTTTTTAAAATCCCTTCTTCCATCAGCTCTTTAATTAGATATTTCATAACTCGGATCTAGTCAACAATAGCCATCAATTCTATCGTCATATTTTCTATGGGGTGGTCGTTTCTGGCTTTGTCTGTGGTGGCATTTTCTATCTTATCCACCGCATCCATTCCTTCAACGACTTTGCCGAAAACCGTATGCTTGCCGTCCAGCCACGGCGCGCTCTCTGTGGTAACGATAAAAAACTGGCTCCCGTTAGTATTTGGCCCGGCGTTGGCCATAGCCAAAACTCCTCTTATTATTTTATTGGAATTTATCTCGTCCTTGAAAGCGTAGCCTGGTCCGCCGATGCCGTCGTTTGACCAATTGTCATCTTTGCTGTTCGGATCGCCGCCTTGAATCATAAAGCCTTTTATCACCCGGTGGAATCTAGTTCCGTCGTAAAATTTTTCATTGGACAGCTTGATGAAATTGCTGACCGTTTCCGGCGCGTCTTTGACGAAAAGTTCAAGCTTGATTTCGCCCATATTCGTTTTCATAACGGCCATAGGATTGCCCGTATAGCCAAGACTTTTTACGCTAGCGTCTTTTGATATTTTATTTTCCGATTTCATAGCGATTTTATAACCGAAAATTGCTCCAAGGGAGCCGAGAATTATAATGATAAATATCAACCAATGAGCCCCGCCTTTATTCATAAATTTACTTTAAAAACGGGATTAAATTTTTAATCGCGCGGGCGCCTTTTCTGACTAAAGATATTTTCCGGTCTTTGACTTTTTCCAATTCCAATTTTATCTTGTCGTGCGCGCCGTCTATGGCCTCGTTAAGAGTTTCGCTGGTCGCTTCGGCTCTTACGCCTTTTCCGTAATGCGGAATGTGGATTTGGATTTCCGCCCTGTAAACATCGCCCTTAAGATGATGCGCCGTTGTGCGTCCGACTTCCACCCAAGCCTGGACGCTTTCGTCCATCCTGCGGATAAATTTTTCCAACCCGTTCACCTTTTTCTCCGCATATTCGCGGATAGCGGGAGTCAATTCAAAATTCGTCGCCTTTAAATTTATATTCATAATTTTATTATAAACCATTTTTATCTACAAGCAAAATTGGCCGTTTTTGTAGATGATTTTTTCGGATCCGTCATTAAGCGTCGCCGTAACAATTCTGGGCGAAGTGGAAACGAGGTCGGTGTGAATGGCTGAATCATTGAAACCCAATTTTTCCCAGTATTCTTTGGTTTTGTCCGCCATGTCCCCGTCAAAAGTGTCATGATAGGAACTGCCCAAAGCGATATGAAAATTGCCGTTCGGCCCGCCGACATTCTCGTCGTAAAGAGTCTCGCCCATAAACTTGGTGATTCGGGAAAATCTTTTGTCGGTCAAAGAAAATTCCCCGATTTTGTCGGCATTCTCCGCTTTTATCATTTCCAAAAGCGTTTTCTCGTTTTTCTTGGCTTTGGCTTTCACCACTTTTCCGTCTTTAAATTCCAGTTCAATGCCTTCAATAAGATTGCCGTATCTGTAAAGTGGCTGATTGAACTTCGCCCAACCTTCCGCTCCCCGCCAATCCGGCGAAGTGAATATCTCAAAGTTCGGCATGTTCCGTCCGCTTCCGCCGACCCACTGTCTTTTTTCTCCCATATTTATTTTCAAATCAACATCAGGGCCGGTTATGCGCAACTTTTCTATCTTCAGCTCGTTCAGCTTTTTTTTGTATTCGCCGATTTTTTTGTAAACATTTTTCCATTCCTTGACCGGATCAGCCTTGTCCAAAAAACAGGCCTTGATTATCTGGTTCCAGTATTCTTTCAAAGACAAGCCGGCTTCTTTAGCCATAGCTTCCGTGGCGTAAAGGGTTATTGTCCAAGTAAATTTCCCTTTGTTTTCTTTTTCTTCTTTCCATTCTTTGAAAGGCTTGAAAACTTGGCTTGTAGCCATTATTTTCTTGGGGTCAACTTCTTTTAAAGCCAACTTGTTGGTCTCGCTGTCTATAAAAATTGAGTGGTCTATTTGGTCAACCAGCCCTCTTAAAAATTTATCCGGAAAAAATTTAAGCTGATTTTCGTCGGCCAAATCGTAAAATTCTTTTTCCAGATTTATTTTCCCCTCGTCGGCGGGAAGATAATTGCTTAATACATTGCCTCCGGATTTTAAAATCGCTCGCCTCAATTCAAGATAAAAAGGCTTGGCAATATCGTAGACGGTAAGCCTGACCGTTTCACCCTTCTTAATTCCCTCGCCTCCGCCCAAAGCGAAATTAACGAGAACATCGGCGTATTTCTCCAAAATTTTTTGAGACGGCTGATACATTATGTCTTCATGTCTTTATCAAATGTTTTCTTATTTATTCTGCCTCGGCATCTTGATCCGCCCAGATAACGAAGGTAAACACTTTGTGGCCTTTGCCTAAATCTTTTTCAAACAAAGACGGCTTGCCGTCCGAAGAAGAGCGGATAGATTTCCCCCATTCAGCCGTTTCTTCCCCGTCAACTCCTTTTCCTAAAACTCGATTGCCGGAGCCAAAAAGCGTCTGCCCCGCCGTAGCGGCGCCGTCAAGATGAGCGTAAATAGTTTCCAGTTGCGCGAAATCATGAGCGTTTGGGTGCTCGTTTGAAGGGTCATTATTTACCGCTCCGCCCAGTCCGCCGTCCGGATCGTTCGTGTAATCCATGCAGCTGCCTAAGTTGGCATTGTTAAAAATTTCATCTTGATGGTCAAGGCCGAAATTATGAGCCACCTCTTGGCACATAACGAGCCTTCGCCACGCGGGTGTATTATACTTCGCGGTGTTAAAGTATGAATCGTTCATCTTGGCCGTTCCTTTGGTAATATGGCTGCCAGTAACCCAAATCTGCGCCACGCCAAGCCAGCCGGTTCCGCCATACTTGGCGCTGCAAACCTCTATGCGCCCGCTGGTGGGCGCGCAATTCTTGGGCGTGTATTTCCCCTTGGAATTATTGGTGCCGCCGGCAACTTTTTCCAAATCCAGCGCCGAAGACAGGCTCCAATCGCCAATAGCTTCATTTAAGTAAGCGTCCCAAGCGGAAGAAACATTATCACCTGTTTTTAAAGTGAACGGATTCGCCGAGCGCGCCCAATGATAATCGCCCCACGAATGATTCGCATAAGCGGCGGATGCGAACGCAACAACAGACAGCAAAACCATCCCCGCCGCGAATTTATTGAAACGATTTAATTTAATCATATGAGTAAAATTATTTATTATTTTATAATAACCTTATAACACTAAAATTATTACCTATAAAATGGGTGCAGTCAAGTCTAAAGATTTTTTATTTCTCGGGACTTTTCCTCAAACTCTTGTTTATTTATTTCTCCGCGGGCGTATCTCTCTTTGAGAATATCAAGCGCCGAATTGCCGGAATTGCCGCCTCCGGATTGTTTTATCAGCCATTTTACGAAGTAAACAATGCCGGCGATTATTAAGACCCACCAAAAAATCATAAATATCCAGCCGAAACCTCCCATAACCCCAAATCCCAAATTCATCATATTATTTGTTAAATTATTATTAAAAGGGGACAATCCTTTTCCCCACATCATATTCATCATAGGCATCCAGCTAAGGCTTTCCGCTGGAAACGCCACCAAAGTGTCGCAACCAGAAAGCCGTTTGCCCATGGCGATATGAATCTGCTCCTCGCCGTCTTCGCCGTGCATCTGAATCATTATCGCATTCATGGCGGCGTGAGAATCACCCGTCATCAATCCCATAAAGTATTCGCCAAGTACTCCATACTGCTCGTCGCTTAAATTCTCGCAAGCGACCTCCTTTGCCTGCAGTTTGTTCCAAAGCTTTTTGCCTTCGGCTTCCTCGCGGATTGTGTGGTCGTAAATTTCCTGTGACACGCCGATATTTCGTCCCGTCATTTGAGCGTTCGCCACGCCGGTGGCCGAAACGGCCACGATTATTATCAATACGGCAAAAAAGCATTTTTTCATATTTCCATTTTACACCAATTTAATTTGTTTGCAATCGAATCCCAAAACAGCAAAAGTTCGTATCGTTAAACTTTATCCCTGATAAAAAACAACAAGTATCACGCATATTTGCGATAGTAATTATGTGTGATAGCAACTAAAAACAGGTTAAAAAAACAATTACAGACCGAAATATTGTTTTAAAAAATTCTCGCTGTCTATTTTTTTTGCGACTATATATTGAGTAAATTTACCAACGCCAAAAAATTCGCTTACAAAATCAATCTCGTCCCTGCATTCAAACGGGCAAATGAATACGCTTTTTTGCAATGGAAATAAACCGAGATCTTTTATTTTTTTACTTAACGCATTTCTTGCTTTTTTAAATTTTTCGGGAACATCGAAAATAACTATTCTCCAATACCCATCCCACTTTGCCGGAATTTTAATATTCATCTCTTCAATATCGTATTGCAAAATTTTCTTTTTTCCTTTTTCTGTAATTTCAATAACACCGTTTTCGTAAAAATTAACCAGTCTTTTTTCTTTAAGGTTATATATGGTTCTTTTGACTCGGTATTTGTCTTTTGCCCCAACTACGCCAAGAAACTTTAAAACTTGAGGAAGGTTTGGCAAAGCCAAACTTGCGGCCAAAATTCCTCCAAACGCCAAGGCTTTAAAAATTTCTTTGGCGAGTTCTCCCTTTGAATAATTATCTCTTAATTTTTTTGTTTCTTTATTTTTATTTTTTTGTATCATCGTTTTATTTTTTTATATTTATATTCTTACATCTTAGCTTAACACTATCACACATAATTCCTATCGCAAATATGTGCGATAGTAAGCGCATGCGGCGGATGTGTTGTGTAATGTATATATTTTTATTTCAAAATAATCTTTGTTGTAGCAACAATAAATAAAAGTAAAACGCCGTTTTCTATACTCTAGAAATACGGCGTCTTTTATTAATCTTGACTCTAAATCTAAACTATAACCTAATCTTGACCAACCAAGCCTTCCGCCCTCATTATTAGATGCATTTTCCCTCGTAAAGTAAGCGGCAAATGATCAGGCGCAAGCAATGTTCCTTCTCCTATAATAAAATTTTTTCCCGTAATACAACCGCCTTTAAAAGTATGTCTTGTGGAAAACAATCTCATTGCCTTAAACTCCCCAAATTCACAACCAGTGTCGGCGTCGTTGCCAATCATCGTCATTAGCATTTCTACTTCTTCACCATCATATGGTACAGGAACAGCAAAAATATCCCCTTGCCGCCGTATGATATTGGGATGTTTTTGCAATTCCTCCGAATCAAAAAGCTGCTTTTGAAACTTGTTGCCAGGATGATGAGAAAAAAACCATATTTGATCCGGTATTAGACTTTCGTAAAAAGCATCTTCTCCTTTTTGTTCAAAAACCAGAAATTTATATGGCATAATTTCGGTCAAAAAAGGCGTTTTCTCTGGGGAATTATCTGTTCCACCAAAATAACATCTGTTACCAGCTTTAGTCTTTTCTCTAGTTTTAATTACGACTTGCGTTTCATTACAAACGGGATAAATTTCAATCCCAAACGCCAATGGCACCATAATCTCTCTGTCCTTAAGAACAGGGACTCTAACCTCATCAGAATAACTAATTTCTACTTCGCCTGCTTTTTTAGGCAGCCTTTCTTCAATCTTCAATATCTGCATATTTCTATCCTCCAAAAAGTTAAAGGGTTTAGTAATAAAAAACTTGGTAAATAAAAGATTCTATTTAAACGAGCCACCAAAAAACTAATCTAATTACAAGACTACATCAAATAATTTTTTTTGCAATTTGAAATTGTTTCAATATACTCATAGCTATGACAACGGCAAGTAAAACTAAAAATAAAAAGCTGATAGAGATGAAATTGGTGATAGTGGAATCACCCACCAAGGCTAGAACCATCTCGGGATTTTTGGGCGATGAATACCAAATTGAATCTTCTTACGGGCACGTGAGAGACCTGCCCAAATCAAAACTCGGCATTGATACGGCCAATAACTTTGAGCCTTCTTATATCATTCCCGTCAAAGCCAGAAAAAGAGTAAGCGAGCTGAAAAAACTGGCCGCCAAAGCGACCGAGATAATTCTGGCAAGCGACGAGGACCGCGAAGGAGAAGCCATCGCCTGGCACATCAACCAAGTTTTAAACTTGGAAATCAAAAATCAAAAATCAAAAATCAAAAATTTTAAGAGAATAGTCTTTCATGAGATAACAAAATCGGCTATTGAAGAAGCCATTAAAAATCCTCGCGACCTAGATATGAACATGGTTGACGCCCAGCAAGCCAGAAGAATTTTGGACCGGCTTGTCGGCTACGAACTCTCCCCTTTCTTGTGGAGAAAGTTTTTCCGCGGATTGTCGGCGGGAAGAGTCCAATCCGTCGCCGTCAGGCTAATCGCCGACCGAGAAAAAGAAATCCAGGCCTTCCAGCCGCAAGAATATTGGGGAATTTCCGCCTTTTTAAAGGCTAAAAAAGAGCAAGACAAAATTTTTGAAGCCCGTCTTTACAAAAAAGACGGAAAAGTTTTGGACAAATTAGAAATCAAAAATAAAGAAGAATCCGACCGGATACTCAAAGATTTAGGCGGAGCGGAATACAAAGTGGCTGGAGTGGAATCCAAAGAAGCCAGAAGGATCCCCGGCGCGCCTTTCACCACCAGCTCGCTCCAACAAGAGTCGTCCAACAAACTGGGATACTCCGCCAAGCAAACGATGATGCTGGCTCAACAACTTTACGAAGCCGGCTACATTTCTTATATGAGAACGGACTCGGTCAATCTGTCTCAAGATTCTTTGTCGGCCGCCAAAACTTTCATTGATTCCAGTTTCGGCAAAAATTATTCCTTGGACGAACCCCGCCGATTCAAAAACAAAGCCAAGGGAGCGCAGGAAGCCCACGAGGCCATAAGGCCGACGACGCCTTCAAGAACGCCGGACTCAATGAAAGACAACTTGGACGCCAAGCAATATAAAATTTACGATTTGATCTGGAGAAGATTTATCGCTTGCCAAATGCAACCGGCCGTTTTTGACTCCGCCACCGCCGACATTTCCGCCAATAATTTTATTTTCCGAGCGAACGGCTCAACCCTTAAATTTGACGGCTGGCTCAAAATTTATCCGTCCAAGTTTACGGAAAATATTTTGCCGCCATTGGCAGAAAACGAAATTTTAAACTTGAAAGAATTAAAACCGGAACAACACTTCACCGAACCGCCTCCCAGATACAACGAAGCCAGCTTGATAAAGGCGATGGAAGAACACGGCATCGGCCGGCCTTCCACTTATGCGCCGACTATCGCCACCATCCAAGCCAGAAATTACGTGGCAAAAAACGAGCAAAGAAGGTTTGTCCCCACTGAAACGGGGAATATGGTCAACGACATATTGGTCGCGCATTTTCCCCAGATAGTGGATATCAACTTTACCGCCAAAATGGAAGAAGATTTGGACAGAATCGCCGAAGGGCAGGCCAAGTGGGTTCCGGTCATAAAAGAATTTTACGAGCCGTTCCACGAAAATCTGCTCAAAAAAGAAACGGAAGTGGAAAAAAAGAATATGGAAGAAAAAACGGACGAAGTCTGTCCGAATTGCGGCAAGCCGATGGTTATCAAGCAAGGCCGATTCGGAAAGTTTATGGCTTGTTCCGGTTTCCCGGAATGCAAAACCGCCAAGCCAATCAAAAACCCGGCCAAAGAAATCGGAATGAAGTGCCCCAAATGCGCCGAGTTTTCGCTTGCCTCGCCAAATCCAGGCGGGCCGGAAGACATTGGCGATGTAGTGATGAAAAAAACTCGGAAAGGCAGGGTGTTTTACGGCTGTTCCCGCTACCCCAAATGCGACTACGCCTCATGGAAAAACCCTATGGAAAATAATTCGGAAAAGGAAATTTAATTATTCGCTTCATTCGCATTGTCTATAAACGAGCCGATCGGCACAAATATAGACAATGGAAAAGTAAAAATTGGACATTTTAAAATGTTTCAACATTTTTTCATTTTTTTTACAAAGAAAAATTTTTGAGCAGTTCTTCCACGGGGTCAACGGTGGCGGCGCCGCTGAAATCGCTTTTTTCGGCCGCGGGTTCGTTGGCGACAGACGCGCTTTCCGTACTTTTGTTTTCTATGATTCCGTCAATGCTTCCCCCGCCGCTTGCTTGCTCAAGGCTTGTTTTTTTATCGGTCTCCGCCGTCATCCTGCTCAAGAAAGCGGTTAGCTCCTCGTTAGAGAAAAAGTTTATGGAGATAGTCCCCCGCCCTCCCGTCATTTCTATCTGGACTTTTGTCCCCAAGGTGTCGGCCAATTTTTTCTCCATTAATTTCAGCTCCGCGTTGACGCCTTCTTCAACCGCCAGTATCCCATTGACCATATTTCTGGTTATTTTTTCAACCAGTCGGACGCTCATTTTCTTCCCGATAATATCGCGATAAAGAGCTATCTGCTCTTCCAGTTTTCCATCCAAAGCCAAAAGTGCCCGGCAATGACCTTCGCTCACTTCGCCCCTGACTAGTCCGCTTTGGATTTCTTCCGGCAACATCAAGAGCCTTATCGTGTTGCTGACATATTCCCGGCTTTTGCCAACGCGAGTCGCCACTTCGTGATGTTTAAGCTTGAAATCGTCCACCAATTTGCCGAACGCCATAGCCCGATCAATGGCATTCAAATCTTCTCTTTGCAAGTTTTCAATTATGGCCAGTTCCAATTTTGTCTTCTCGTCGCTTTCTTTTCTGATAACCACCGGCACCTGGCTTAAACCCGCCAGTTTTGACGCTCTTAATCTTCTCTCTCCGGCGATAAGCTCGTATTCCACCGAGATGCCGCTCTCGTTTTCTGTTTCCTTTCTGATAACAACCAAAGGTTGGAGCACGCCGTACTGTCTGATTGATTCGGACAAGTCTTTAATCTTCTCTAAATCAAACTCCGTTCTCGGCTGTTGAGAGTTCGGCCTTATTTTGCCGACTTCAATAAGAAAAACGCTTCCTAATGTCGCTAAATCATTTTCCGTCATAAATTTATGCATTTATTATATCGCAGAGGCTTATTGACGCAAGAGGCATTTAGGCATTATGATGATCAATATAGTTTTAAGCCGAAGTGGCGGAATGGCAGACGCGTTGGACTCAAAATCCAATGATGGCAACATCGTGAGGGTTCAAGTCCCTCCTTCGGCATCAATTTTATGGAAAAAAACAAACGAACTTAAAGCCAAGAGCTTGGATTTGGAAAAACGCTTTAAAATGCTGCTTATAATGATAATATCGCAAATGCTTGCATTATTTTTACAGTGTGCTATATTGGTGTTAGATTGGCACATTGGCAATTTTTAAAGGGAAGTCGGTTGTTTTTTAAAAAAACACGGTGGTACTATTTTTTAAACCACAAATAACAAACAAAACAACCCCTTCCCCATATTACAATGCCGTCCAACGAGACGGCTTCCCAATAAACACCATTTGAACTGATACTTAGTTTGAATGGTGTCTTTTTTTTATTGCTCGGCGTATTCTTTAATGTCGTCAAACTTTATAGAGAGGAGACGGGAGATACCGTCCGCGTTCATAGTGATTCCATAAATGACATCGGCCTGGCGCATCGTTTCTCGGTTGTGGGTAATGACGATAAGCTGGGTTTTTTCTCCCAAGCTTTTGAGCATCAAAGCGTATTTTTGCGAATTGGCTTCGTCTAGCGCCGCGTCGGTTTCGTCCAAAACAAGAAATGGCGACGGGTTGACTTGAGACATGGCGAAAAGCAAAGAGATAGCCACCAGTGACCTCTCTCCCCCCGACAACATTTCCAAAGAGGAAATTCTTTTCTTGGGATGGCTGACAGAAATTTCAATACCCGTTTCTTCTGATTTGGAAAAGGAGAGAATGTCATTTTCTTCTAACGCTAAAACAGAAGAAGAAACCCTTTTCTCCCTCTCGGACACAACGGGGGAGTCGTCCGAAAAGGGTTTCTTCTTCTGTTTTACTAGAATCAATTCCGCTTTGCCTCCTCCGAAAACAGAGACAAAAAACTTGCGGAATTCTTCGTTTATCTTTTCCACCCCTTCGAAAAAGTCGTTTTCTATCTTCTCCGCCAACTCCGCCATAATTTCCCGCAAAGATTTTTCCGCCGATGCCAAGTCGCCTAGCTCTTTTTCGTAACCTTCGTCTCTTTGCTTGGCCTGACTGTATTCGTCTAAAACCGTTCCGCCCACCGCTCCGCAATCTTCCAGTTTTATTTTCAATCTTTCCGCCTGCTTTAAGAATTTTTCCCTTTCCTGATAACTTAACCCAATGTCAAGGTCTCGCCTTGACATTGGCAGAGAGTCTAGAAATTGCCTGCCAAGCAGGGCGGCGGCTTCTGTTTCTTCCCTTTTGAGCTCGTCCGTTCTTAATTTTACTTTGTCTTCTTCCAAACTTAACCGGGCCAAATGCCCTTTTAATTCTCTTAATCTCGCATTCGCTTGATAATTTTCTTTTTCCGCTTCGGCGATTTTGCGCCTATTTTCTTCCGCTTCAAATTTAAGTCCACCGATACTTTCCATTATCTCTTTTTCTTTTTTCTCTATGGCGCTTATCATTACCTTGATTTCGTCTATTTTTTTCTTTAAATCGCCTATATCATTTCCTTCAACAACGGCGTTGTCTTTTTTTCCTGAAATTTTAGCGATAAAATCTTTGGCTGATGAAGCTATGCCTTCAAAAATTTTTCTCGCTTCCGCTATATCGGAATTGGCCGCGCCAAAAACCGCCGATTCTCGCACGGCTTCCATAATCTCTAAAACTTTTTTACAAGGAATTGGAGGTAATTTTTCTTCCGAATTTGAAGATTTGGCCGACAACGACTGCCGATATTCCATAATGCCTTCCAGTTTGCCCAATTCCCTTTCCATATAATTGCGCCCCGTCCGCGATTTGCTCAACTCAAGCTCTTCTTGGGCCAATCGAGCTTCTATTTCTTTTATCGTTTTTCTAATAGCGTCTACCGGCGATTCGCCTGCCTCGCCGGCAGGCAGGCCGGAAAAAATCGCCCTTGATTTTCCCGCCGTTTTTATATCTTCTTCATTTTTATTTTTTTCGGCGGTTATTTTGTCCGATTCTTTTTTCAGATAATCTCTTTCTTGCGGAATAAATCGGGCATAAATATCTTTAAGCTCAACTTTAAATTTTTCCGCCTCTTCAATTTTTTCCGCTTCTTTTTTCAGAAACTTTAGCTGATGTTGGATTTCTCTTCTTAAACTTTCCACCTGTTTTATGTTTTCCGCCGTTTTCTCCAACCGTTTTTCGGCGTCCGCTTTTTTTGTTTGGTATATTTTCAGTCCTAGCGCTTTTTCTATTATTTCTTTCCTTTCTTTGGCTGAAGCGTTCAAAAACCTGTCCGCCTCTCCTTGGCTGATGATGTGATGGCTGGACGCCCCGAGCCCCACCTTGCCAAGTAATTCCGCTATGTCTTTGAGGCGAACAGGCGAATCGTTGACAAGATATTCGTTTTCTCCGCTTCTGTGCACCAGCCTGGCGATAATCACTTCGTCAAAATCAACCGGCAGTATTTTATTTTTATTGTCAAAAACCAAAGAAACGCTCGCCCGCCCCATTTTGGCGACGGTTTGCGAACCGTTGAAAATAAGGTCTTCGCCTTTTTTTCCGCGCAGGCTCTTCATAGATTGTTCGCCCAAAACCCAGCGCAAGGCTTCGGCGACATTGGATTTGCCAGAACCGTTGGGCCCGACAACCGCCGTAACGGCAGATGGAAACTGCAAAATAGTCGTCTTGGCAAACGACTTAAAGCCAGATAATTCCAATCGCTTTAAAATCATAGGTCTATTATAGGGTAAATAGCGGTTTTATAAAAAGAAAAGGGAACCCACGCGAGTTCCCTTTTTGTTTTGAGGGCGGTTATATACAATTTAAAAACTAAGCAACTAAACAAAGTAACCACTTTTTTCCAGAAGATCACGAATCTCTGGAGTTATCTCTCTTTTCAAGCTTTTCTTCAGGATGTTCATGCAAATAAGCCCGGATTTAAATGAATTTTGAGCCAGCAACAAAAGCTTATCGTCAAGATTAAGAGATTTGAAATCTTTGATTTTCTCCGCAAAAATTTCCTTGACTGATTCCAACATGGAAATCATGTTTTCACCAGATCCTTCTTTCTCTATTTTTTCAATCTCTTGAAAAAATTCCTCCATCTTGCTCATTAAATTTTTTATAGCTGTTGCTTTTGTAGGGCTCATTGGTTTTACAGGAAATGCCTTTAATAACTTCATCGTCGCTCACCCCCTTTCGTTGGTGAAAAAAATTTTATATATCAAATAACGCCCTTATATTATCAAAAACTCAAATAGTATTATTTTTTGAAAATCTGTTGCCAATAACACAACGAGTTTTTGGTTGTTTTTAAAAGACCTCTATTTGCTTTAAGCCTAACCCTTTAAAAAACACTGTCAATCCCGCTCCGGAGCGGGACTATTCCTCCCGCCAATTTTTGGATTTTAGGGCTTTTCGGGCGGCATCTTGTTCCGCTTCTTGTTTGGAAGCGCCATAGCCATCCGCTATCAATTCATCGCCCAAAAAAACACCCATAGTAAAAACTTTTTCGTGGTCGGGCCCGGATTCGGCCAAAACTTTATATGCCGGAGTAACGCTTTCCAGCTCTTGCGCTTTTTCCTGAAACAAGCTCTTGGCGTCTATCCATAATTTTTTCTCAATAATTTCTTCAATTTTGCCGAAAAGATTTTTTTCCAAAAAGCTGAAAGTTTCTTCATATCCGCCATTAAGATAAATCGCCCCGATAAGAGCTTCAAAAGCGTTGGCCAAAATATATTGCCTTGCCTTGCCCAAACTCTTGGCTTCTCCTTTGGAAAGAAGCAGAAAATCGCCGATATTAAGACTGTTGGCGGCCTCGGAAAGCGCAACGGCGTTGACCAACGCCGCTCTTAACGCCGTCATTTCCCCTTCCGTTTTCTGGGGATATTTTTCGTATAAATATTCGGTTATGGCCAGTTCCAGCGCGGCATCGCCTAGAAATTCCAACCGTTCGTTTTGCTCCAAACCCAAAGACGGATTCTCGTTCAAATAAGACCGGTGGATGAAAGCCTGCCGGAGCAGATTTTTGTCTTTAAACTTTACGTTTATTTTTTCTTCAAATTTTGATAAGTTCATTTTTTGTTCAATTCTTTTATCGCTTCCGCCAAAATACCCCTTATGTCGTCATACATTTTAAGCTCGGGTAATTCTTTCATCTTAAACCATTTAGCGTCGTCCAAACCGCCCGTCTCTTTGAGTTTTATATCGTCATTTTTGGCCAAAGCGAGAAAATAAGTGACGCTTTTTTTGATTTTTCCTTTTTCCGGATCGGAGGCCATATATTCGTTCTTGCCCAATTCTTTGCCCACCTCCACGTCCAAGCCTATTTCTTCCGCTATTTCTCTTTTAGCCCCATCGGCCGCATTCTCGCCTTCTTCTATTCTTCCTTTGGAAAGCGTCCAGTAGCCGAAAATATCATGGACGAGGGCGAATTCCGTATTATCGCCATTTTTCTTGTATACAACCGCCCCGGCAAGTTTTTCTTCAATAAATTTTTCCGGTTCTTTTTCTTTTTTTTCATCCTCTTCTTCTCCGCCCATTTCCCGATAGACGGTGCCAAGAACTCCGTTGACGAATTTTCCGGAAGAATCGCCGCCGAAAGTTTTAGCCAATTCAATGGCTTCGTTTATGGCAACTTTGTTTGGCACTTCTTTTTTGTTGCCGAAAAGCAATTCAAAAAGCCCGATTCTTAAGACATTTCTGTCCACGGCGGCAATCTGATCCAATGGCCATTCCGGAGCCGCTTTTTCTATGATGCTGTCTATCTTTTTTTGTTTTTTAATAACGCCTTTTATGAGAGTTTCCACGAAAACGGAATCTTCAAGACCGGGGGCGAATTGCTCCACATTGCGTTTTATGATTGAGTCTATTTTTGATTTATCCTGTCCACTAAAATCCCATTCAAAAAGGGATTGCATCGCTACGCTTCTGGATAAATGCCTGTTTGCCATAAAAATTAGATTTTAAAAAATCTTACTTGCTTTCTTTTTCCGCAAGGTCATGCTCTTTGATTTTTCGCTCTTTTTTGTTCAGTTTGGCCAGCACGTCAATAACCTGCCTTCCTTTATATTCGCCGCAATTAAGGCAAACCGTGTGGGGCAAAGCTTGAGTTCCGCATTTTTTGCACACCACAAACTGCGCCGCTTTCAACGCATGATGAGACCTTCTGTTCCCCGTATGAGAACGGGTGCTTCGCATTCTTACTACCATATTATTTGCAATTATACACGATTATCCGTTCTTCGCAAGACCCCCGATTTTTTCGCAAAAAATTTCAAAGCCCGACTATCACACATATTTGCGATAGGAATTATATGTGATAGTTGCGATATTTATGCGACATTTATAAAAACCCTGCGACGCTTCCGCAAAAGGTCTTCCGGTGGATTTCGCAGAAGCCGTGTTTGATTAGGCTAATGATTCTTTTTGTTTTTTATTTTTGCGTATTTTAAAAGAATAGGTTTAATTTCCTCCATACTTTGAATAAAATAAATATGTTCAAGGGTTTTTTGGTTTAGTCTTGATTTAATATTATCATTAAACATTTTTTTCCAAAAAGAACCGACAAAAATAACTGGCTTTGGTAAATTGCCGACATAATTATCAAAAGAATCTATTTTCGCTATCGCCAAAACCTTTTTTACCCTCTGGTAGAATAAAATAGGCCATGCTTTTGTTAAACAAGATTACATTTTTACCCATAAGCTCATTGTCGCAATAAACTCCACGCAAACATCCATTTATATTTTTAGTAACATAACCTGCCTTTTTTCCAATTTTTGATCTAACAACAACAATCTTTCCTTTGTTTTCAATAACACCAAGAGACAGACTTTTTAAGGCTCCGCTGTCACCGCCAACGACGACTATCAATCCCAATTCAGATAATTTTTTGCCAAGCTTTTTAATGTTTCGGAAAAGAATGAATCCTGTTCTTCAAAAGTAAAGGAATTTTTTCTTTTTTAGCTATTTCATAAACAAATAAAACAGTATCTAATGTGTGATAAGGTATTCCCCTAAATTCTGGCAATTCACCACATCCACCACACACAATACTCGCATCCTTAGATACACCCTCAGCTAAATCATCTAAGTTTAAATGACTAGCTAAAAATTTTAACTGATGTTTTAATAAACCTCCGATCGGATCAAAATCACCAACAAGAGCTCCTTTGGGATACCAACCAACCAACCTTTCTGTTCCGTTTATCGTCCCCATATAAAGACGACCATCGTTTTTAGCTATTGTTCTTATTATCAAGTCACATAAACGCACATCAAGAGTAGCTTCAAACAACAAGTCAGGATTAATAATCCCCATATTTTTTAATAATTTATCTCTAATACCCCCAGAATCAACTTCTTGAACAGCAACACCAAGATTTTTTGCATAATTTTTGGCCGTTTCTATGCCTTCTTTGGAAAATTGAGTGTTTTTTATTATTACTACCTTAACATTATTCTTACCAAGCGCTCTTACAGCCAGATAACAAGATACCGAAGAGTCCACTCCGCCACTAAGACCCATCACCACTTTTTTATCGCCAACCTTAACACGAATAAACTCAACTAGTTTATTCTCAATAACTCGATAATCAGCTTTATTAAAATTAAAATTCATTTTTTATTTCAAATGGAGCTCAACGGCTTCTTTTATATTTTTCATCAATTCGTCTAGGGTTTTTCCTTGTGTTACTACCGGCAAATCAATTCCTTGCGCCACATAGTATTTTTCGCCCTTGTTTATATAAAATTGGATGATATTCTTCATAATTAAACTAATAATAGCAAAGATTGGCAAAGAAAGCAATTACCTGCATTACCCCGCCGTTTTTTTAAAAAACCCTAAAACACAACTATCACGCATATTTGCGATAGGAATTATGTGTGATGGTTGCGATATTTATGCGACATTTATAAAAACCCTGCGACGCTTCCGCAAAAGGTTTTCCGGTGGATTTCGCAGAAGCCGTGTTTGATTATTTTTTCAAAATGTTTTTTGGTGCCGTAGCCTTTGTGCTCGTTAAAGCAGTATTCGGGATATTTTTTGTGCATATTCATCATCACCCTGTCTCTTGAAACTTTAGCGATAATGGAACCGGCGGCTATGAGCGGGATTTTCTCGTCTCCTTTTATTATAGTCTCCTGATTGTATTTTTCCGGCGCGTAAAGCGAGCCGTCCAGCAGGACCAAATCCGGCTGGCGAGAAAATTTTTCCAAAACTTTCTCTACGCCGAAAATTACCGCCTTGCGTATGCCGAATTTGTCTATCATTTCATTGCTCACAAAAATGTGATGGCATTCAAATTCCGGATTTTCCCGCAGAATCTTAAACCATTCTTCTCTTTTCTTGGCGCTTAATTTTTTGGAATCTTTAATATCTTCCAAAATTTTTAATTTTTCATCTTTATTTTTAAGTTTTGTTCCCACTGCCCCCACACACACCGGCCCCGCCAACGGCCCCCTTCCCGCCTCATCTATCCCGACGATAAAAATTTCTTTTTTCATAAAACCTTGACACAAAAAGTGAGCTTGCTATTATATAATTGTATTTCTAGGGAAAAGCACTTCTTAGGGTTCCGTCCTTAAGCGGTGCTTTTTCATTTTATATTCCAATTTGTTTCGCAGATTATTCATAAATTGCATTTTATCCTTCGCTGTCTACTTGAGCAGGCTGGAACAATTCTTGATATCAGGGCTTAACACAAGTCTATAAAAGCGTAATTATTAGATTCTTTTTTCATTGTTTTTTATATTCAACAATTTACAGTATAGCAGAATGAGTTTTAATGCAAAAAAATAACCCCCGATTTGCCTGCGCCAGATAGCGAAGCAAACCGAGGGTCAAAGGGTCCAAGTGTCAGGCTTGCGCCGAAGCCGAAGTTTCCGAGGATTTGAGAACAGAATTGCTAGAGAACACACGGTCGCCTTCGTCCCACCTGTGCATGCCCTCGACGATGGAGTCCGCACCGACGCTCCAGCCGTCGCCCCACCAGTGCACGTAGACCGCGCTCAGCACACCAGTGCTGCCCCTTACGCAGAAGAGATTGCATAGCCCGTTGCTCAAGAGAGCACCGTCTTTACCATTACCTTGCTTCTCCATGAGGGAGAATATCTCAAAGAGGGTTATTTCCGACTTCTCCGCGCCACCGAGTTCGGCGATGATGGGACAGTCCATTGAGGACTGCCGCAACCTGTAGTAGCAGAGCGTCTGTCCCGTGATCGGGTCTTCGATCTTTCCGTCACCGTTCAGGAACCATGCCGTGAAGTTGTCGCCGAGATAGCTAATCTTGACCGGAGCATTACGCTCGGTGTTGACCACAAACTTGTCTTTGGCGACAAACTTGGCAGTGGCTGGAATAGTAATTGTTCCAACAAATTTGAGCAGAGAATTAGATTCCGGCGATTTGGTAGTCACGGTCACGGGAGGAGGTATCAAGCAACTGGCTAGATTTTTTTTCAAACTTTGCTGGTTGTTTATCCAACCCTCGGCAACGATTTGGTCAATTTCGCCCTGACGCGGCGCTTGTCGCAGAAGCGCGGCTTGGAATTCAATATACCATCCGGGTATTTCCAAGGTTGTTCTACTCATGGTAGCTGTTCCTTTCTTTGTAAATGTGCCTTCCGAAATCTGCCTGTCGGATTCAGTCGCAAGAAAAATCTTGCTTTATCTGCTTGCATTATACACGCAAAACACATCTTGTCAATCTTGCCTTTCCCGCCTTTTGTATTTTAAAAATCCTGTCGTTATTTCGGCGATAGCGTATTTAAGGTACACATTTTATTTTCTCTAAATCATACCACTAATTCTGCTGGAGCATTTTTAAGCGTAGAATTTTATAATAACTTCCTTTAACCTTACAAGCGCGCTTGGAAGTTTAGCTTCCAAGTTTTTGTCTGTCGTAATTTTTACCCCTACCGCCCCCACGCAAACCGGCCCGCCAGTGGCCCCCTTCCCGCCTCATCTATCCCGACGATAAAAAACTCTTTTCCCATTATTTATGCTCAATAGCTAATCTGATAATCTCCCTGGCGATTTTTTCGGCTGCGTCCGGCTTGGCGAATTGTTTGGCCGCCTCGGACATTTTCGCCATTTCTTCTTTATCGGCAAAAAGGCGGTCAATTTCAGACTTCAAAATATGGGGTTTGAGATTGCCTTCTTCTATCACTGCGGCCGCCCCGCTTTTGGCGTAAGCGTAAGCGTTTTTTCGCTGATGTTCCTGGGCCGAGCCATCTAGCGGAATGATTATGCTCGGCAATCCGGAAGCGGCTATTTCAAAAATTGACCCGCTGCCGGCTCTGGATACGGCTAAATCAGCCGCTCCGTAAGCCATTCTCATCTCGCCAAACTCCAAAGAAGGAAAGAGTTTATATCGGTTTTTAAACGGCAAATTTTCTAAAATCAAATCCGTTCGGCCCCGACATTCTTGATAATTATTTTCCCCGCATTGATGAATTATCTGATAATCGGGCAAAAGTTCCGGCAATATGTCCAAAACATTATCGTTTATGTTTTTGGCGCCCTGCGAACCGCCAAAAATAAAAATTGTCGGGGTTCCGTCTTCCAGCTTGAAATATTCTTTCGCCCCCAAAACTTCTCTTATAAAAAATTCTTTTCTGATTGGATTTCCAGCAACGGCCGCATTGCCCTTTGGAAAATATTCGGCCGAACCGTCAAAAGACACGGCGATTCTTTTGGCGAACTTTCCGGCCCAAACATTGGCTTTTCCGGGGATAGCGTCCGACTCGTGAATTATTATCGGAATTCCCAGAATTCTGGCGGCCAAGACCGGCGGAAAGCTTTCATAACCGCCTTTGCTGAAGACGACATCGGGAAAGTCCAGATACATTCCAAAAATAGATTTTAAAACGCCAGGAATCAGTTTAGCCGCGTCAATAACATTAAGAAAAGAAAAATATCTTCTTATTTTCCCCGAATAAATTTTTTTGAATTTTATGCCGTTTTGCAAAAGAATGTTTCTGTCGTAAGGATGTTCCGCCATATAAACAAGCTCAAGATTGGCGATTTTTTCCTGATCGGCCACGGCGTTAAGAGCCTTGGCCACCGCCATAAGCGGATAAAAATGTCCCCCCGTTCCTCCTCCCGTCAATAATATTTTCATAAACTAAATTCTTCCGTATTTTGAAATATTCAATAATATGCCCACTTCAATCAAGGTCGCCATCAAAGAAGAACCTCCTTTGCTCACAAAAACCAAAGGTATTCCGGTAAGGGGAAAAATCCCCAGCATCGCGGCCATGTTGATAAGCGATTGGACAACTATCATTATAACAATTCCGGCCCCCAAAAGTCTACCGAAATCGTCCGGCGCTCTGATGGATATGGAAAATCCTTTGTATAAGAAAAATAAAAACAAACAAAGCAAAAACAAACTGCCGACGAATCCAAACTCTTCGGCAAACACGGCAAAAATGGAATCGCCAACCGGTTCCGGCAGATAAATGAATTTTTGCGCGCTCATTCCAAAGCCTTTTCCCGTTATGCCTCCCGCGCCTATGGCGATAAGCGATTGCCTTAACTGATAACCGGCTCCTTGCGGATCGTAAGAAGGATTGAGAAAAACCGTTACTCGCTTCATCCGATACGGCTCAAAGTAGACCAGAGAAGCAAAAACTATTCCAATAATGGCCAGTCCGACCAGCAAATGTTTGATTTTTCCGCCTCCTAGAAAAAACAAAGCCACACAGGTTATTATTATCACTCCCAAAGTGCCAATATCTTTCTGCAAAACCAGAATAAATCCGGCCGCCGCCAAAATTCCGGCAAAAGGCAAGAAACCGTTTTTGAAGTCGGCAATATTTCTTTTCTTGGAAGAAAGCCAAGCCGCGGCGTAGACGATAAGCCCCAGTTTCAAAAATTCCGAGGGCTGGAAGAAAAACGGCCCGACACTTATCCATCGGCTGGCTCCGCCGTGGCTGAAACCGACTTTGGGCAAAAAAACCAAAGAGGCGATAATCAAGCCAAAGATAAGCAAAGGAAAAGCGAATCTGCGCAATATTTTATAATCAAATTTAAAAGCAAAAAAATAAAGACAGACTGCGCCGACAAGGCCGTAAATAATCTGCTGGAATATTATGGTGGAAAAATCCGCTCCCGCCGTTCTGGCCAGAAGCCCAATTGAAGCCGAGGCTAGAATAAAAAAACCGATCAGCAGAAAAACAAAAACCGTCCCAAGAAAAACATTGTCTACTTTGCGTTCTTTTCTCATTATTTTCTTAATGCCTTACCGGGGAATAATCCCGTGGTTTTGCCCGAGCTCATAACCGCCTGTCCGTTCACAAAAACATATTGAATGCCGGAAGAAGGCGCGAATGGGCTTTCATAGGTGGCGGCATCTGCGATTGTTTCCGGGTCAAAAACAACTAAATCGGCTTTCTTTCCTTTTTCTATAATTCCCCTGTCTTTTATCCCCAAAATTTGAGCGGGCAGGCCGGTCATTTTGAAAATCATTGTTTCCAAAGACATTATTCCTTTCTTTTTGACCAATTGGCTGATGGCGCGCGGAAACGCTCCAAACGACCTCGGATGAGGCAGGTCGGTTGTTTTTTTAGAGGAAAAATCGTAACCGATTCCGTCGGAAGAAACGGCGGAAAATTTGTCTTTGGCTATAAGTTCAAGATTAAATTCCGATATCACTTCGTTGAATATGGAAACCCTTAAATCATTGGCTTCCAAAAGATTTAAAACAACCTCTTCCCCGTCCCGGTCCGATTCGGCGGCGATTTGCCTGATTGTTTTACCCGGCATCCCCAGGCCGGATGTGGCGGAAGCGACTATTATTTTATCGTAATGCAAAGTCATTTTCTTAAGATAATCTTTCAACTCCTGCCGTCTTTTATCGCCGGGAGAAGATAAGATGAGCATGGCTTCTTCCGGAGAGTATTTCCTGAACCACAGCGGAAGCGCCGCGCCAAGATTTGATCCGGTCTTGGTGTACGGAAAGAAATCGTAAGTTATTTTAACGCCTTCTTTTCTGGCTGTTTCCGCCATCTCTAAGGCTTTGGAAAAATAATTCCATGAGCTCCGCCCCAAAGACTTAAAGTGAGAAATATGCATTTTTGTCTTGGAACTTCTGGCCGCCCCGATCAGACGGGAAATGGCCGGTAAAATATTTTGACCCTCGTCTTCCAGATGGTTCTTGACGATAGCGTCATAAGGCTGAAGAACTTTGAAAATATCGGCTATTTCTTCATCAGAAAAAAAGCCGAGATCGCTTAGTCCAAAATTGGCAGAGAGTCCAAATGCTCCTTGGTCCAAAGAAGATTTGAGCAACATTTTAATCTTGGCTATTTTTTGCTTGTCGGCGATAATTGACCGCCTTATGGTGTTTAACCCGACCAACGTTCCGAAGTTCAATCCCAGTTTATGACGGTCCATTTCCGCCAAAAATTCTTCCATAGTCTGCCAGTTGATGTTGATTTTTGAAGTATCCGTCCAGCGGCCTATTTCTTTGGCCGAAGCTTCGCCCAAAAATGGGGCCAAAGAAGAGCCGCAATTCCCGCCGATGATTGTGGTAATCCCCTGACTGACTAAACTTTCCTGACGCGGGAAAGAAAAAATCGTCCAGTGAGTGTCGGAATGATTGGTTATGTCTATGAAACCGGGCGTTACGCATCTTCCGGTCGCGTCAACGATGTTATAAGCGGCTTCCATTTGCAGGTCGCCTATCTTTATTATTTCATCGTCCTCTACGGCAATGTCGGCTTTTACCGGCTTATTGCCTTTGCCGTCAAAAACCAATCCGTTTTTAATTATTGTTGAATAGTGAGACATATTTCAATCTAAAATATAAAAAATAAAAAAAACTTAAATCTAAAAAATCAAAAACTTTTTCCGCCAAGCGCGATAACCATTCCTATCATCGCCAAGACAACACTAATGACCCAAAAACGCATCACCACTTTGCAATCCGGCCAGCCTAAAGCTTGGAAGTGATGATGAATAGGAGCCGCTTTGAAAATTTTCCGGCCGAGATATTTCTTGGAAAATATCTGCAAAATAGAAGAACCGGAAGCGGCGAAAAGCGGAAAAGCGATGATCGGCAAAACCGCCACAGTGTCGGTAAGAAATGCCACAGCTGTCAAAGCTGTCGTCAAGCCCAAAATTCCCGTCTCGCCCATATAAAATCTGGCCGGCGGAATGTTAAACCACAAGAAAGCCAATATCCCTCCCATCATTATCCCGCAAAAAGCCGCCAAGTCTATCTGATTTTGGAAATAAGCTATTCCGCCGTAAGCCGCGAATATGGCGGCGAAGATTCCGCCGGAAAGTCCGTCCAGACCGTCTATCACTCCGCCGGTAAAAATCGCCGCCATCACAAACACAAAAAACGGGATGAAAAATATCCCCAAAACGATCTCTCCGAAAAATGGAATATAAACACCGTTCATTTCCAATTTATAATAAAACCAAAGCGCGCCGGCCAAGCCCATTAGAACGACCAGCCCCATTCTTTTGGCGAAACTTATCCCTCCGCCGTTATATTTTCCCCTTCCGAACACGACAAACAAATCATCGGCCAAACCGATAAGAGATCCGGCAATCAAACCGAAAATCGGCACCCAAGTCTGATTTCGGCTTAAAAAATTAAGTTTTTGATTCAAGTCGGAAGGAAAAAATTTAGACAAGCCGTAAAAAATGAGGGTGATTATAAGAACGCTGACCCAGATCAGAATTCCCCCCATTCTCGGCGTGCCGACATCTTTGTCTTTATACAATTCGGAAGTTATGGGCGCATCGTCGCCGGAGAAAGTTTTCGCCCGGACACTTTTCTTCCACATTTTGTATTTGTAAAGATAGCGGGTCAAAAGAGGGGTCAAAACAACCCCGATGAAAAAGGCGAAAGCGGACAGACCGAAAATTTTAACGACATTGATGGACATTTGTATATATGATACCACTATCCAAAGAAAATAACCAAATATCCGATTGCTAATTTTAAAATAAAAATGCCTCGAGGACGGATAATCCCCGAGGCATTCAACTTTATTTTGATTATTCAAGGAAGAAAAGAAACTACTGTTAGAAATCTTCCTTCCAACTCCCCGTTTTTCATCGAACGACGATGGGAGAAAAAAAGATGTTCGCCATTATCTCCTTTCTTGCAACAAGTGCACACATTCGTTGTGTGAATATTTTTATGCGACACACAATAAGATATCGCCTGTTGCTTGATCATTTTAAAAAGGTCCACAGAATAACAACATTCTTCTATCCCCGGACCAACCACTAAAATAATATCCTTCGGACGAACACCAATCCTCCGGATGACAATGCCGATGGCTTTGGAAACTATCTTTTTTTCCGCCCCGCTTCGCCCAACATGAAGCAATGAAACAAAACTTCCCGCTTTATCGGTCATCACGACAGGATAACAGTCTGCCGATGCGAGAGTGAGCACCGCTTCTCTGCATGAAGTGATGACACCGTCATGTTTTAAACCTTTAACTCTAGTCGCATCAATATTTTTTTTGTTTAGAATTAGAACACGGTTTCCGTGCCCTGTTTTTATGTGAACCCTTTTCTTTCTAAGTCCAACTCCTGCTTTTTGAAAAAAGTTTTTTACATTTTTGTTTACATCCGCATGATTTCCCCAATTCAATGACATGTTTCCATCATTTCTTTTTGAAAAAAAGACGGAAATTTTATTTTCAATAATTAAAACATCAAGCATTCTCGTTGCTTTTGTATTCATCTTTCCACCTCCTTAAAAAAGCAAAAGATATATTATTAAAATGCAATCAATTTCAATTTTAATAATACCTGTTTATTGTTTTATGTCAATGTCGATGTCAAGGCGAAATCTTGACATCGGTACCAAAAACTTATAGCCAAAACAGGCTATAAGTTAATTTTTTAAAAATGTTCTCCTTATTTAGGCGATAGCATTTTTAAGGAGAACATTTCCGCGCTAAAAAAATCTTTCAATTTCGCCGATACGGAAACGAAGTCCGGCAATTCTTCCAAGGACTTGACACCAAGATGTTCCAACAAACTTAAGGACGGCTTATAAATATAGTTTCTATCCTCGCCTCTTTTAGCTTCTCTTTCTATCAATCCCCTGACCAAAAGATTCCTTAAAATAAAGGACGAGTTAACCCCTCTTATATAATCTATCTCGGCGCGACTGACTGTGTTTTTATAAAGAATTATGGACAGCGTTTCCAAAGACGCTTTGCTTAAATCCGAATCAAATTCCGATTTTACGATACTTTTCAAAATCTCGGCCGATTCAGGCGCGGTCGCCAAAACAACTTCATTGCCGTTTCGGACAAGTCTCACTCCTCTGTTTTCCAACTGTTTGGACAATTGTTCCAACGAAATATTTATTTCTTCTTCTTTTTTATCAAGAGTTTTGGCCAGCCAACTCACGCCCACCGGCTCGCCTTTTAGAAACAAAATTGATTCCAGTTGAATGATAAGTTTATCCATATTTTTTTACATTTATATTTCCGAAAGCGTCTTCCTGGTCAGCCATCGCAATCCCCTGCTTTACCAATTCTAGCAAGGCTAGGAAACTTACGATTATTTCCGTTTTCATTTCGTTTAATTCCTCCCGGGATTTTCCACACTTATTTTGGCCTGCCTGCCGGTAGGCAAGGCCGGAAAAATCGGAAAAGCAAGTCTGGATATTGTCTTGTATTCTTTGGGCCAGTTCGGCAATTTTTTCTTCCAGCTTTATTATCCGGCCGATTTTGACTTGAGGCAAGCTTTCTTCTTTAGGTAAAAAACTTATCACGCTTCTTGCCGCCTCAAGGACATTTTCCAAAGATAAATTTGCCGGTTTGACGCCAAAAAGCGCGTCAAAATTGGCAAACGACTCTCTGACAAACATCGGATTTTTGCCGTAAATATTTTTTATCGCTCCCGAAACATCGCGGATGAATTTGTAAATATCCAAACGTTTTTCCAATTCTTCAATGCTTTGCCGCTCTTCTTCGCTTATCTCAATTTGAGGCAGAAGCGAACGAGATTTTATCAGCATTAAAATGGAAGCTGTTTCTATGAAAGAAGCGGTGTCCGCATAAGACAAATTTTCAAAAGTTTTAAGGTAGTCAAGAAATTGTCCGGAAATCGCCGCCAAAGACACCTCGCTTATCGGCATTTTCTTCTTTTCTATCAAATCCAAAAGCAACCCGACCGGTCCCTCAAAATTTTCCGTTTTCAGATACATAAAATTAACGTTTTCAGTATATCTTTATTTATTTTTTGGAACAATCTAAATTATTCTTTTTTTATAAATTAGACTTTACCAGCGATAGCAAATATACCTTAATTTCATTCAGATTAAAAAATAAGTGGTGTCGCAAAAAATTAACGACACCACTTTTGAGATCATAATTCCTTGTTTATAAAAACATTTGGCAATTTTAAAATTTACGATAATGATATAAATAATAAATAGTAATCTTACAAGCTACACGAGTTGTTAATTTTTTCCGATACATTAAATCTTTTCTTTTTCGTAATCTAAGCGTCCTGACCATGTTTTTTAAAATTTCTTTAGTCCCGCCGTAAAATACCTTGAGACAATTAGGATTATTTAAATGTCTCTTGACCTGTTCAAATTTATTAGTCATGCAACGAATATCAATAATTACCGTATTCTTGACCTTAGATTTTTCTAATATATTTAACATCTCTTTTGAAGTAATTGTAGCACCCACGATTCCACCCCCTTTTTAAAAGAACCAAAGAAATAAAATTCTGCTTTAAAGGTAGCATAAAATTTGTGAGATGTCAAATAAAGTCATAACTGGGCGCTATTTTCCTGATTTTTTTCTATTATCGTCTTTGCATAACATTTGGCAATTCATTGCTGTCGTTTTTCCGCCCTCGTGCCAAGGGGTTATGTGATCGGCTTCCATTTCCTCAAATTCAAAAGTTTTTTTACACCAAACGCATTTGCCTTTTTGTTTTTCGAAAACTTTTCTTTTTGTCTTATCGTCAAACTGGCGAAGATTTAAATGCTTTTCCTCGCCGGTCAAAATATATTCGTAAATACCTTTTAAGCTCTGGACCTCATCGTCATCAATAAGCTTTAGCGTTTTTCCCTCAAGCTCTTTGGCATTATAGGCAATATCTTTGTACTTGTTATACAACCTGCCCCACTCAACTCCCTTCATCTCCTTGCGGTATTTGGTAAAAGTTTTGTGTACCCATGCAATTACATCTTGAAAATACTGCCACAACTCTTCGGCGTTCTTGTCGTGCTGGCGCTTTGCCATATAATCTTCAATTTTTCCCTCACTAATCCACGAAAGCGCGGTTTCCAAATACTCTTGCCGAATTGGTGAACCATTTACCAGTGATCCGCCGTCATTGGCCAAAAGATATGCCGCGCAATTTGATTTGCTAAATTTCAATTTAGCGTCTGAAAGCCAAGGTCCTGTATAAACCGCATTGCGGATTTCTTGGTCGGTCAATTTTTCTCCGGCGATATTGATAACTCTAAACCAATCTAGTCGCTCCTTGTCCGTGCCTTCACAGAAATAGATCATCAATTCATAATCCAAAATTTTATCCTGTTCTTCTTTGGTCAGATTATGGAAAAAGCGGTCGTTTAATGAAAAATCGCCAGTAACATATTGTCCAATGCTGATGGTGCGTTGTTGGCCGTCTAAAACTTCGTACCCTCCATCATCTCTAATCATCCAATACATCACATTGAGCGGAAAACTATTTTTGATAGTTTCAATCACGGCATTGCGTTGCTTTTCTTTATACACAAACTCACGCTGGTATTTTGGCCTGATATCCAGTTTGCCGCTATAAGCCACCACGCCCTCCTCGGCGCTATCTTTGTAGCCAATTATTACTTTACGAATTGAAATTTTATGTAGATCAATTTTCATATTATTTTTTTACTTTTAATTAAAATTCTAAAATAAGTATATTTTCCGTTTATCGCTAAATCCTTGTCATCATCACCTTTGCGGAATTTAATTATCTCAAACTGTTCCGGATTGTATTTATCTACAAATGTAATTGGCACGCCTATAACGCCTTTATAATCATAAGGTATATCTGTGTATGTATCCACATTTATGGCATTGTAATTATCATATTTCGGATATTCTTCTGGGGTGTATTTTTTGTAAAGTGTAATATCTTGCTTATGTTTTTCTACTTCCATATTTGTAAACCAACATGAAGTTGAAACCCTAGCAATTTTTTTGCCAGTTCCATCTATATGATGAAACTGTTCCCAATCATTAGGCACTACAAAAAACATACCAACATTAAAATTGGTATAACCGGTGCGTAATTTATTATCTTTAATGAGTTTAAAAATTTCTTTATAAGTTAGAGCATTTGTATTTCCAATAATCAAAAATTTCTTCTCATACTCCACCAACTGCGCCACATACTCGCGGAAAAGCGAAAACGGCGGGTTGGTCACCACAATATCGGCTTGTTTCAAAAGTTCTATACATTCATTACTGCGGAAATCGCCATCGCCCTTAAGAGAAGTGGCGATATTGGCATCATTTTTCAAGAGCCACTTCACATCAGTAAGCCCCACCGCGCCGTCTGCATCGGTATCTGACACTTCATTGAGTTCGATTTTAAACGGCTCTTTGCCTTTCGGTTTTAAGCCCTTGACTTCAAAGAGTGGTAATTGTCCGCCGGCAATTGGCGATTTCGTATAACTTGTGGTGATTAACTTTTTGAGACCCATCGCGTTAAAATTGGCGGCAAAATATTTAAAAAAATTACTTTCAAAAGGATCATCGCAATTACAATAAACAACCTTGCCACGAAACTGTTCTTTATAATGTTTTAGTTCTTTTTCAATATCAATAAGCTGAGTATAAAACTCATCTTTTTTTGCCTTACTTGCTTTATGCAAATTTTTATTTGATGATTTTTTATTCATAATTTATTTCTTCAATGCGCGCCTAAATTCTTTCTTCAGATCTTCTTTAATTTTCACCAGATCGCCCGAAACTGCCCTAAAACTCTCATTCCATTTATCAAATGACTGCCTGTGTTCTCCTAACTGCTGAGTAATGTGCGAAACACTCAGATTTGAAGTAATTGCAATGTATATTTGTAGGAACTTATTTATTTTTTCTATAGTGCTGTCCTCTAGAATTATCTCAACTTCCCAAAACTTATGTTGGAAACTCTGAAAGTTACTCTTGGTGATATTTAGCTCGTTTATTTTTTTCTCCACTGAATCTTTCCCAGTTTCTGCACCAGTAAAATGAACATACTTTTTTAACTCAAATTCTAATTTCACTACTTCCTTATATAAATCAATAACCAAATCCGATTTTCGTTCATAATTTTTTTGAAATATATGTGTATGTTTCGTCACAAAATGTCCCAACACAACACCAAGAAGGGCAAGGGGACCATTTATGAGTAAATTTATTGTGGTATCCATAATTTATTTCATCAATTCATATTCACATCATAACATTTTAAATTTCATTATAAAACCAGTTATTATGCTTAGATTTATTTTTCGCTTTTCACAAATTACATTTTACCAGCGATAGCAAATATACCTTAATTTCATTTAAATTAAAAACTAAGTAAGGTTTTTGCGCTTTTTGACCCTACGGAGAATCGAACTCCGCTTCCCGCCTTGAGAAGGCGGTGTCCTAACCGATAGACGATAGGGCCGAATATCGTTTCAGTAATATAGCAAAAATTATCGTTTTTTCCACTCTTCTTCCTGTCTGACCAGCAATTTATCTTTGTCTTTCGGATGAGCCATAATTATTTCCACCGCCTTTTCCATTCTGGCCGATTGGGAGCCTTTGACCAGAATCAAATCCCCTTCTTGGATTATTTTTTTTACCACCTCTCCCGCTTCCGCCGAACCGGAAAATTCAAAAATTTTGAAAGCGTCAAATCCGCTTCTTCTAGCTCCTTCGGCGATAAATTTCGCCTCCGAACCGACCGTAAACAAAAGCCAGACGCCTTTCGCTCTCAACATTTCCCCTATCCGCTTATGCTCGCTTTGGGAAAACGCGCCCAGCTCCTTCATATCGCCCAAAACGGCAATTCTTCTTTTGGCCGGATATTCCGACAAGACTTCTATGGCCGCTTCAGCCGCTAAAGAAGAAGAGTTATAAGAGTCGTCAAATATCAATGAACTGTTTACTCCTTCCAGCAAATTCATTCGGCCCCGAGACGGTTTCATTATAGAAACGGCTTCAACGCTTTTGATCAAATTTATCCCGTAAGCCAAACCGGCGCCAATGGCGGCCAAGATTGTGTAGACATTATGCCGGCCGAAAAATTTGTCCAGCCTCACCGGAACGATATTGCCTTTGTGGCTGACTTTAAAAACTATTCCCTCGCCGTCCATTTTGTAATTTGAAGCGGCTAAATCCGCCGACTCGGAAAATCCGTAAGTTATAATTTGGGCTTTCGTATTTTTTCTGAAATTCGCCGTCGCTTTGTCGTCAATATTTAAAATAGCCCAGCTGTTGTCGTCTAAACATTCCACCAGTTTTCTTTTTTCATTTATCAATTCTTCCGGCCCGCTGAAATATTGGACATGAACCAGCACCGTCCCCATGGCGGTAATAACAGCCGCGTAAGGCTTGACCCAGGAAACCATTTTTTCCATATCTTTCGGCCTGTCCACGCCCATTTCCAAAATCAAAATTTTGGGATAATCAGCGGATAACAAAAAAACTTTTATTCCTTTAAAAATTATAAGCAACCATTGCTTGAAACTTCTCCAGCCCGTTTGGGCGCCGATGACAGTAAGCGGGACGCCGATTTCGCTGTTGTAGCTTTTCTCGCTTTTGCGGACATCAAACTCGCTTCCCAAAACCAAAGCGACGGCTTCCTTGGTGGAAGTTTTGCCCACCGTCCCGCTTATGGCGATAATTTTCGGCTTGAATCTGGCCAATATCAATTTGGCCTCCAATTTCAGAATCGCTATTATTATTTTTTTGAAAATTTTTTTCATTTTTATTTAAGTTTTCGACTTAACATCAAGGTTAAACCTTGCGGCAAGGTTTAACCTTGATGTTTTTACCTGTCCGGCGGAATTTCGTAATAATTAAGCAAAAATTTGGTGATGTCCATGAATGGCTCCGTCAAAGTATTGGATGCGTATTTCGCTCCCTGTGGTTTGACGATAAATAAAAAAGTCAGGAACTTGGCGTCAAGCGCCGGAGCGTAACCGAAAAAAGTATGGACAAACTCCCCTTCAGAGTAAGTTTTTTTGCCCTTCTCCACAAGCTGGGCCGTGCCAGTTTTGGCGGCCACGCTGTAATGCTCCATTTTGTGAACTCCTCCCGTCAGCGCATTATCCACCACACTGACAAGCATTCTTGTCATCTCTTCCGCCGTTTCTTTTTTTAAAACCCGCCGGACTTCTTGGGGATAAACAATGCGATTTCTTAATCCTTTTACGTTTTCTTCTTTAACGATATGCGGTTTCATTATCAATCCGCCGTTGGCCAAACTGGACAAAGCGGTAACCATAGATATCGGAGTAACGGCTATCCCTTGGCCGAAAGAAGCGGTCGCGTATTCTATGCCGCGGTTACTTTCTATAATGTTGGAAATATTGTTTTTTGCCTCTTGGGGCAATTCTACGCCGGTTTTTTCCCCGAAACCATAGCCTAGCATATAATCCCTGAACTTGTCTTTGCCCATCTTTTGCGCGGCGAAAACGGCGCCGGTGTTGAGAGAATCATTGAGAACTCTCTGCATATCAACCGTTCCTCTCGCCTTGCCGTCGTAATTTTCTATTCTTGACGGGCCAAAAGCGAGAAAACCCTTGTCAGTGTAAGTCGTGCTGGCGGCGATACTGCCGTTATCCATAGAAGCGGCCAGCGTCAACGGCTTCATTATGGAGCCCATTTCAATGACGCTTTCCACGAGAGGATTCATAAAAATGGAAAAGTCTTTTGTCTTGGCGTACTGGTTGGGATTGAAGTCCGGCTTAGCCGACATGGCGATAATCTCGCCGGTCTTGGGAGAAATGATCATCCCCCCGACGGTTTGAGCTTTATATTTTTCTTTAGTCTTTTCCAAATTTTTCTCAAGCATAGACTGGACGGTCGGCTCAATCGTCAGAGTAATGTCTCCTGCGGTTATTTCTCCGGCAATCAACTTTTTCAAATCAAAAAACAGCTCGGCGAAAGAATTCAGTTTTGAGCTTGATGCGTCTCTTTTCAGCATCTCTTCGTAATACAGCTCCAGCCCGTAGCGCCCGACAAGCTTATCATCCTTATAGCCGACAAATCCCAAAATATGCGAAGCCAAATTATCAAAAGGATAATAACGCCATGATTCCGGATAAACGTTCAGGCCGGGAATTTTCAAGTTTTTTATTTTAAGGGCGACCGTTTCGTCCAATCGCCTGGCCAGAACTTCGGATGGGTCGTCCTTTTTCAGCGCTTTTGACATAAAAAAATCCTTATCCAAGACGATTATTTCGGACAATTTTTTATACACCTCTTCGAGGTTGGCGAGAAATTTGGTGTTTATTTCCGCTTTGTATCCGTTTTTCACGATAGCCGCGGAAATTCGCTCTCCCGATTTTTCCGTAAAATAAACGGCGCCTCGGTCAAAGTCTTCGTAAGAAAATGCGTTATACTGCTTGCCGGCTTCATTGTCGTAATAATCTCCTTTGACGATCTGAATAAAAAACAAGCGCGTTCCTATGACAACGGCAAAAAGAAATATAAAAAAATAAACAATCCTTGCCTTTGCTTTAAAGTTTAAACCCATAATCAATATTGGCGCGATTACCGTTGAGCAAGCGGCTTGGAACGGGAGATAAACGCGATATTTTTTGACTGATCGATAAAACCGTTTTCATAAGCGTAATTAAGGTCAAATTTTGACGCCAATTCCATGTAACTTTTTTCCAGTTCCACTTTTTGATGTTCCAGCTCGGCTATTTTATCAAGATTTTTGCGGCTTTCCACGGCTACGGAAACGGACGATCCCATAAAATAAACACACAAGCCGGCGGTCAAAAATATCCCCGCAAGAAGCAAACCGAAAACCGCCGGTTTAAGGCTTGTTTCCGATAAATTTTTAATGGTTTTGGTCATACTTTTCTATTGCTCTTAATTTGGCGCTTCTTGAACGCGGATTATTTTTAACTTCTTCCTCCGAAGGAATAACCGGTTTTTTTGTCAAAATTTTTCCTTCGTTTTTCGCCGCCAATTCTTTGAAATAATTTTTCACGATTCTGTCTTCCAGAGAATGAAACGATATCACCGCCAATCTTCCGCCCTCTCGCAAGAAACCCCACGCTTTTTCCACCCCTTCTTTCAGCGCTCCCAATTCGTCGTTGACGGCGATCCGCAAGGCTTGGAATGTCCGGGTGGCGCAATTTATCTTCCGACTATTGCGGTAAAAACTCGGGACGCTTTCTCTTATGGCGTCAACCAGTTCCAGTGTCGTCTCAATCTCTTTCACTTCTCTTCTTCGGGCGATATTTTGGGCGATTCTTCGGCTGAATCTTTCTTCGCCGTATTTCCAGATTGTGTCGGCCAAGTCCTTTTCGCTCCAATTGTTTACAATCTCTTGGGCTGTAAGGTCATCCGGTTCAATCTCAACTTTCATGGTCATCAAAAGCGGTTCGTCTTTTTGGAAAGAAAATCCCCGTCCCGATTCGTCAATCTGCGAAGAGCTGATTCCGATGTCAAAAAGCGCTCCGTTTATTTTTTCAATTTTTAAAGACTCTAAAACTTTGTCCAAATTCCTGAAATTATCTCTTGCCAATAAAACATTTTTCCGGTCTTTCCATTTTTCTTTTAACTTGTTTAAAACTTCGCCGTCCCGGTCAATCCCTATCAACTTTCCCTTTTCTCCTATCATCTTCAGTATCTCCTCCGAATGGCCGCCTCCGTTAATCGTTGCGTCCAGAATCACATCGCCACTTTTAGGATTTAAAAATTCTGTTGATTCTTTCAAAAGCGCCGTAATGTGCATATTGTTAATAAACTCCCAATTCTCCCAATTTTTCCGCCAAAGAATCGGTTTGGCTTTCCATTCTTGTCTTATAATCGTTCCAATGGCCTTCGTCCCATATTTCCAGTTTCTTGTATAGACCCGTTATCACCACTTTTTCTTTCAATCCGGCGAATTCCTTCAAGTAATCGGGAACAAGGATTCGGCCCAGGGCGTCTATCTCCACGTCAACGGCTCCGGAAAGAAAGATGCGGACGAAATTTCTATTGTCGGCCGATCCGGTCGGAAGCTGGCTTAATTTTTCGGCCACCTTCTCCCATTCGTCCACGGGATAAACGAACAGGCATTTTTCTTGCCCTTTGGCGATAACCGCTTTCTCGCCTATTTCCTTGCGGAACTTTGCGGGAACGGCAATTCTTTTTTTGGCGTCAATATTGTGCCTGTATTCTCCTATCATCATAAAAGTTATCCACAGAACTATCCACTTCGCTCCACTTTGATAACACTATAAACCACTTTGCAATACCCCGCAAGCCAAAGGGCTGTGGATAACTCCATAGCCTAAAATAACCAAGTAATATAATACTTAAAAACTACAAAAAAGATGAAACTCAAAAAAGTACACACTCCGTAGCGATCGCTTTAGTTTGTGTACATTTTAATTTTTAAATCAATTAAATAAGTCCGAATTTTATTTTTAATTGTTCTTCATTGGTAAAATATTCCGCCCTTAAATATCTGACACAAGGTCTGATTTGGAAAAATTCAACGATAAAATCTATTTCGTCCTCGCACTCATAAGGATTGATAAAAATGCTTTTTTGCAATTCAATAAATTTTAAATCTTTCAATTTTTTTCTTAGAGCTTCTCTGGCCGCTTTTTTCTTTTCGGGAATGTCAAAAACAACAATCCTCCATTTGCCGTCCCACCTCTCCGGTTTCTTAATCTTAATTTCGTCAATTTTAAAAGAAAGCGCTTTTTTGCGGCCGTCTTTCGTAAGGACAATCTCAACTGTTCCGTCTTCTTTTTCTTTGAAATCAATCAGTCTGTTTTGATAAAACTCCTTAACGATTGAGTACAATCTTCTTCTTTCAATTTCCTTCCACTCGGAAGCAACGCCTCTTAAAATCTTAAAATAATTTCTTGGCGATCTTGTAAGACCAAGAACAACGCCAGAGGCCAGCAATAAAATTATTTTTTGTTTCAATTCGCTTCTCATAAATAATATGAAATGTGTTTAAGGATGATGTTATTTATTATAACAAAAATGTACACGGTTCCTAGCGATCGCATTTTTCCGTGTACATTTTTAATAAAAGAAAAACCCTTAATTATTTACTAAGTAAGGGTTTTTAAAAAGAATGTAGGAAGAATGATTATTACGATACAAATCTTACAATAAAAGGGATTACCAAAAAAATGCCTGATGTAAAACAAACAATTGAATAGATGAAAATATTCATTCTAAAAGAAAAAAACGATATAATTAAGAATACAATCCCTATAACAAAACTACTATTGACGTCGTTTATTGTCTTTGTGCTATTCAAATAAACAACTACTCCTGTAACAATGACTAAACTTAATACAAAACAAACTACCAGCCACGATTTCCTGTTGGTAACCATAAAACACCATCCTTTCCTAAAATTTTTAAGATGCAAGAAAAATTCTTCAATAAGAAATAAGAATTTATTTTATTCTGCCTAAAATGCTAGCAAAAAAGTATCTATTTGTCAAGCTCGCCTTTTGGCCTCATTGTCGGAAATAGAATTACTTCCTTGATGTTGTGCGTGTCGGTGAGAAGCATTACCAGCCTGTCTATGCCCAAACCGAAACCGGCGGCCGGGGGCATACCATATTCCATCGCTTCCAGATATTCCTCGTCGCTGGGAGAAACTTCCTCGTCGCCTTTTTCTTTGGCTTTGTCTTGTTCTTTAAATCTTTCTTTCTGGTCAATCGGGTCGTTAAGCTCGGAAAAACCGTTGATCAGTTCATACCCTCCGGCCACGAGCTGGAATCGGTCTATTAAATCTTTATTTCCTTCTTTTCTTTTAGCCAACGGCGACGCGCCGGCGGGATAGTCCACGATAAATGTCGGCTGAACGAGCTTGGGCCGGCAGATTTTTTTGTAAATATTGTCCATTATTTTTTCTTTACCTTCAAAATCTTTGACTTCTGCGCCGAGCTGTTTGGCTTTCAAGGCGTAATCTTCTCTTGAAGCTGTTTCGGGTTCGGCTATCAAAGCGTATCTTCTGAACAAATCATAATATTTGACTCTCGGATATTCTCCGCCGAAGTTTATCTTGTTGTCGCCGAATTTTACCGTATTTTCGCCGATAGAATTGACAATCATCTTTTTTAAAAGATTTTCCGTAAAGCCCATCAAATATTCGGCGTCGCGATACGTTTCGTAAGATTCCAGCATCGTAAATTCCGGATTGTGAGTGGTATCTATTCCTTCGTTTCTGAAATTTCTGGCAATCTCGTAGACTTTACCGAACCCGCCGACAAGGAGCCTTTTCAAATAAAGCTCCGGAGCGACGCGCAGATATAAGTCCATATCCAAAGCGTTGTGGTGAGTTTTAAACGGTTTAGCCAAAGCGCCTCCGGCCAAGGTCTGCAGAACCGGCGTTTCCACTTCCAAGAAACCGTCTTTATCCAAGAATTTTCTTATTTCCGAAATAATTTTGGAACGCAAAACGAAGCGACAGTGGACATCTTCGTTCATCAAGAGATCCAAATATCTTTTCCTGAACCTCTCTTCCACATCGGACAAACCGTGCCATTTTTCCGGCAGAGGCCTCAAACTCTTGGCCAGCATTTTCCAAGATGAAACCTTGATTGATTTTTCATTTTTCTTGGTAACAAAGGGAACGCCAGAAATACCGGCAAAATCTCCGATGTCCGCCGTATCGGAAAACAAAGAAAAACTTTCCTCTCCGATTTCGTCTTTTTTTATGTAAGCTTGAATTTTGCCAGTTCCGTCGTTTAAGTCAAAAAATATTGAACCGCCGTGCGCTCTTAGGGCCATAATTCTGCCGACGATATTCAAGCTTTTATTTTTCTCTGAAAGCTTTTCAAAATCGCCCAAAACTCCGGCAATATCCGAGGATTTTTTGGCAGAAGCCGGAAACGGATCAACCCCTTTTTCTTTCAAAAGTTCCAGTTTCTTAAGCCGCTCGTTTCTGATGTCTTCAAAAGCGCTCATGATATGTTTTCTATCATATAGTTAATTTCCCCGCCCGGAGTCAAAACCTTGACCTTATCGCCTTTTCCTTTGCCCATAAGGGCGCGGCCTATCGGGCTTTGATTGGAAATTTTGCCGAGCGAAATATCGGCCTCTTCTTGGCCGACCAAAAAGTATTCGCAAATTTTTCCGTCGGTTTCTTTTTTTATTTTCACGGCGGACCCGAGCTGAACGGCTGATCCGGAACCTTTTTCTATCACTACCGCCCTTTTTATTATGTCTTCCAGTTTTTCAATCCTGTCTTCCATAAAATTCATCGCTTCCAATGTTTCTTTGTATTCGGCGTTTTCCGACAAATCGCCCAAACTTTTGGCGTGTTTCAACCGGTCGGCTATCTCTTTCCTCTTGACGGTTTTTAGAGATTCCAGCTCGTTTTTCAATTTTTCCAAACCCTCTTTGCTTAAATATTCGTTATTCATATAAAAATTTTATATCCCTTCTTTTTTGAGTTCTTCAATCAAATCTTTGGCTTTTTTGGAAATTTTTCGAGGGGTTCGGATTATTGCTTTTATCATCAAATCGCCTCTTCCTCTGTACCCCGTCAAGCCGTGTCCCTGCGGAACGCCGCGGCCCCGCGCCACTAAAACTTCTCCGGAACTTATGCCGGCCGGCACTTTTAATTTTATCAATCCGTCCAAGGTGGCAATATCTTTTTCAACTCCAAGCAAGGCTTCCGACATTTTGACATCCAAGTCCATAATCAGATTCAAGCCTTCTCTTCTGAAAACGGGGTGTTTGCCGACGGTGAACTTCACGTAAAGATCGCCGGCCATTCCTCCGGCTGCGGCCTCGCCCATCCCCGGCAGACTTACGGCTTCTCCATCTCTTATTCCGGGAGGAACTTTGACCGTTATCTCCTCGCTTTTTTTGGAAACGCCGTATCCGGAACAAGCGGAACATTTTTTTGTCGGAATCGTTCCTTTGCCGGCGCACTTGGAGCATTCCCGAAAAGACGGGATTGCCCCGAAGATTGACCGCCTGGATTCGTGCACCCTTCCCGCCCCTTGGCAGGCGGGGCATTTTTCCATTTCCGAATTCGGTTCGGCTCCGCTTCCTTTGCAAACGGAACAATAGGAAATCTTGGAAAGCAATATTTTTCTTTCCGTTCCAAAAATTGAATCTTCAAAAGAGATGCTCAAATCCACCGCTATATCCGCGCCTCTTTTCGTCCGTCGGCCGGCGGACGCCCGCCCTCCTTGTCCGGTAAAAAAGTTTTCAAAAATATCCCCGAAGTCAAATTCAAACCCTTGGCCGTTTCTAGAAGCGAAATCGCCGAAGTCAAAATCGCCGAATCCTTGGCCGTATCCGCCCGCCCCCGCACCCGCCCCGCCGGCGAAAGTTTTTCCGTAAGTGTCGTACTCGGCCCTTTTTTTGTCATCGTAAAGAACCTCATAAGCCTCGTTTAATTCTTTAAACTTCTTGTCGTCGCCTTTGGTTTTATCCGGATGGTGCTTATGCGCCAGCTTGCGGTAGGCTTTTTTGATGTCGTCTTTAGTGGCGTTCCTGGCCACGCCTAATATTTCATAATAATCGTTCATTTATTTTTTCTCTTCAAAATCGGCTTCTCTGGTTTTGCCTTCCCCGCCCTCATTTTTGGGCTGTTCGGCTTGGCCGCTTGGATTTCCGTCTTGAGCCGATTTTCGCATGGCTTCCCCTATAGTTTGCAAGACCTTGGAAAGCTCTTCGGTTGTTTTTTTGATTATTTCCGTGTCGCTTCCGTCTTTTACCTTTTTCAACTCGTCAATTTTGTCTTGCACCAGCTTCTTCGCCTCGGCGGAAACTTTGTCTCCGACATCAGACAACGATTTCTCGGCGGTGTAAATCAAAGTGTTGGCGCTGTTTTTCACTTCGGCCGATTCTCTTTTTTTCTTATCGTCTTCGGCGTGAGCTTCCGCGTCTTTTTTCATTTTTTCAATGTCGTCTTTGGACAATCCCGAAGAAGCCTCTATCCTGACTGACTGTTCTTTGTTGGTCGTTTTGTCTTTGGCTTTCACGTTAAGTATGCCGTTGACATCAATATCAAAGGTCACTTCCACTTGAGGCATACCCCTTGAAGACGGAGGAATCCCGTCCAAGATAAACCGGCCCAAGGTTTTGTTGTCGGCGGACATTTCTCTCTCGCCCTGCAAAATGTGAATTTCCACCGAAGTCTGATTGTCCGCGGCTGTGGAAAACACTTGGCTCTTGCTAGTCGGAATGGTTGTGTTTTTGTTGATGATTTTTGTGCAAACGCCGCCCATAGTTTCTATGCCCAAAGACAACGGGATGACATCAAGAAGCAAAACATCTTTTACCTCCCCTTTCATAATTCCTCCCTGCACCGCCGCTCCCACGGCGACGACTTCGTCCGGATTGACGGACTTATTCGGCTCTTTGCCGAATAAGTCTTTGACGGCTTTCTGCATCGCTGGCATTCTGGTTTGTCCGCCCACCAGAATAATTTCGTTGATCTCTCCCATCTTCAAGCCGGAATCTTCCACCACTTTTCTGGTGATATCAATTGATTTTTTGATAAGGTCGCCAGTCAATTCTTCCAGCTTCGTTCTCGCAAATTTTACGAGCAAGTGTTCCGGTCCGGAAGCTCCCGAAGTGATAAACGGTATGTTTATCTCCGTCTCAAAGGTGCTGGAAAGTTCGTGTTTGGCTTTCTCGGACGCTTCTTTGATTCTTTGCAAAGCTAGAACATCTTTGGCCACGTCAATGCCGCTTTGTTTTTTGAATTCCGAAATTACCCAGCCCATTATTTTTTGGTCTATATTGTCTCCGCCCAAATGAGTGTCGCCACCGGTGGACTTCACCTCAATGACATCGTCACCCACTTCCAAAACAGACACGTCAAAAGTGCCTCCTCCGAAGTCGTAGACGACTATCTTCTCGTCTTTTTTCTTATTAAAACCGTAAGCCAAAGCGGCCGCCGTCGGCTCGTTGATTATTCGGAGCACTTTCAAACCGGCGATCTCTCCTGCGTCTTTGGTCGCTTTTCTCTGGCTGTCGCTGAAATAAGCAGGCACGGTGATTATCGCCCCTTCCACTTTTCCTCCCAGTCTGGCTTCGGCGTCGTGCTTGAGCTTTTGCAAAATCATCGCCGAAATTTCTTCCGGCCTATAGCCCTTTCCGGACATTTTCACTTTCACTCCACCATCGTCGGACTTCTCTATTTTGTAGGGCAAAAGTTCTTTGTCTTTCTTGACTTCCTCGTCTTCAAATTTTCGCCCGATAAGTCTTTTAACGGAATAAATGGTGTTTTCCGGATTGGTGACGGCTTGCCTTTTCGCCAGCAAACCCGCCAGCCTGTCGCCGGATTTAGAAATGGCCACGATGGAAGGAGTGGTTCTGCCTCCCTCGTCGTTCTCCAAAACTTTCGGCTCGCCGGCTTCAATAACGGCCACCGCCGAATTGGTCGTGCCCAAATCTATTCCCAAAATTTTTGATGTTTGCATAGCTATTTTAAATTTTTAATTCCTAATTTTTAATTTTTAATAAATTTGCCGACTTTCACCAAACTCGGCCGAATTACCATTCCGTGCATTTTGTATCCCTTTCGCATCTCTTCAATCACGATACCGTCTTTTTCTTCCGTGTCAACACTCGTTTCTTCTATGCTTTCGCTTTCTTTGGGATTAAATATTTTCCCCAAGCTTTCCATCGCCTCCACCCCGCGGCTTTTCATTATGCTCATAAGCTGGGAACGCAAAACTTCCATCCCATGACGCCAATTTTTATCAATTTTTTCCCAGCCTTCCTTATTGGCATACAGCCCGTCAAAAGAATCGGCCAGATTTATCAATTCCAGCACCAAGGCTTTTTCGGAAAATTTTATAATATCCTTTCTTCTCTCTTCTTCCTCTCTTCTGGCGTTGACCGAATCGGCTTTCGCCCTCTGCCAGCCCGCCAAATACTCGCCCTTGTCGGTCTCGCAAGTCTTGAGTTTTTCCCTTAATTTTTTTATAGCCTCGGCGGGATTATCCGCCTCTTCTTCTATTATAACATCCTCAACTCCGCTTCCATCGAGATTATTTTGATTGTTTTTTTCTTCCATAACAAAAACATTCTAACATTAAACATTTTCCCAATGCAAGAGGATTAAAAAATAGATTAAAAATTTATATCCTCTCCACTAGAATAGTATTGGTCATTCCGCTTTTGCCGAAAGGCATTCCGGCCACGATGACGATTTTGTCGCCTTTTTGGGCCAATTTGCTTTTCAAGCAATGTTTTTTCGCTTCTTTGATGGCGGTGGGCAAGGTATTCAATTTTTCTATCAAAACCGAATTACAGCCAAAAGTCAAAAGGAGCTGACTGGCGACTTTTTCGTTCGGAGTCATAGCGATAACGCGCTGAACCGGTCTGTACCGGGCGATCATTCTGGCGGCAAAACCGTAATAAGTCAAAGCCACTATGTATTTGGCGCCGATGTTGTGGGCCAGGTCCACCGCCTCGGCGCTGACGGCGTCGGTGACATTGTCTTCTTTGCCTGATACGGCGAAATATTTTTTAACATAGCCCATTTCCTTTTCCACTCTTTCCGCCACTTTGCTCATCACCTTTACCGCTTCCACCGGGTACTGCCCCAAAGCGGTTTCTTCCGAAAGCATTATGGCATCGGTGCCGTCCAAAATGGCGTTGGCGATATCGGACACTTCGGCTCGAGTGGGAACGGGCGATTTTATCATTGATTCCAGCATATGAGTGGCGGTGATAACCGGCTTGCCGGCTTTGTTGCATTTTTTTATTATCTCTTTCTGGACCATCGGCATATTTTCCACGCCTATCTCAATGCCAAAGTCGCCTCGGCCTATCATAATGCCGTCCACCATCTCAATAATTTTATCAATATTTTCCAACCCTTCCACATCTTCAATCTTGGCGATTATTTGGGCTTTTGATTTGGCTTGGTCTAAAATGCCGCGGAGCTCCGTCACATCTTCCGGCCGGCGGACAAAAGAAAAAGCGATAAAATCAACTTTGTTTTTAAACCCAAATTCCAAATCGTCTTTATCTTTCTTGGTAAGAGAGCTGATGGACAGTTTCGCTCCGGGCAAATTGACTCCTCTTTTTCCTTTTATTTCTCCGCCGATTATGACTTTGCAGACAACCTCGTTGCCTTTTATTTTTATTATTTCCAATTTCTTTTTTCCATCATGAAGCATTATCAATCCGCCTATCTTTACTTCCTTGGGCAAAGGATCGTAGTTTATGCAGACTCTTTTTTCATCGCCAATAATTTTTTCCGTCGTCAAAGTAAAAATCTGTCCTTCTTTCAAAACTACGCTTTCTTTGTAAAAATCGCCGATTCTTATTTTTGGTCCGCCCAAATCCTGCAATAAGGCCACGGGGATTCCTATTTTTTCCGAAACCGCCCTGGCGTTGTCAACCTTAACCTGATGTTCGGCAAAATCGCCGTGAGAAAAATTCATTCTCATCACATCTACTCCCTCTTTCAGCAAGGCTTCTATTTTATCCATACCCGTCGTTGACGGACCAATTGTCGCCACTATCTTTGTTTTTTTCATAAAAAATAAGTTTAATTTGAAAACAAAGAACATCAAGGTTTCGCCTTGTTGCAAGGCGAAACCTTGATGTTCAGAACACTACCTCTTGCTCCACTGCGGAGCTTTTCTGGCTTTCTTCAAGCCGAATTTTCTCCTTTCTTTCATTCTCGGATCTCGCGTAAGAAATCCGAGCGGCTTCAATTCTCCCCTTAATTCCGAAACAGACTTAATCAATGCTCGGCTGATACCGTGCCTTAAAGCTTCGGCTTGCGAATGGATGCCTCCGCCGGACAGTCTGACGGTAATTTCGTATTTTTCTATTTTGGCTTTCTTCATTGGGCTTTCCACTATTCCCCTTAATTCAGCGGTCGGAAAATATTCGTCCAGCTTTTTGCCGTTTATAATGACACCCCCTTCCGATTTGGCGAAATACCACACTCTGGCTACAGATGTTTTCCTTCTGCCGATCGCTTCTATATAAATGCCAGCCCCCTCCGCTTTTTTATCTTTTTTTATTTTTGTTTCTTTTTTTACCGCCATAAATTTTATTTTAATGTCAAATTTTTTATCATTTTGATTTGAAGCTTGTTTTTCGGCAACATTCCCAATACTGCCGTTCTGAAAATAAAAGCTTTGCCTTTTTTATCAATCGCTCTTTCTATTGGAACTGATTTCAACGATCCCGGATAGCCCGCGTAAGTTTTATATTCTTTCTGCTTGCTTTTCTGGCCGGTTAATTTTATTTGGTCTACGTTCAAAACAGTAAGCTTGATGTCCGGGGCGGCATTTTCCTGAAAACTTGCGTCATTTTTCCCGCGCAATACGGCCGCCACCTCCGAAGCGACTCGGCCCAACGCTCTTCCTTTCGCGTCTATTGTGTATTCTTTCATAATTAAAATTAAACAAACTCTATTATTGATATTTTGCTGCCGTCGGTTTTTCTTTTGGGCATTTTGGTAATTCTGGTGTAACCGCCGTTTCTGTCTTTATATTTCGGCGCTATTTTATCAAACAATTTCTTGGTTGATAAAATTCCAATCGTGGAAATTACAATCTTTCTCTTTGCCAAATCGCCATCTTTCGCTTTGGTGACAAGCTTCTCTATAAAAGGCCTCAACTCTTTGGCTTTGGCTTCGGTGGTTTTTATTTTGTTGTTTTTTATAAGATTAACAGCCAGCGACTTCATTAAAGCCCTTCTTTGGTTTGTTTCTCTTCCGAATTTTCTTTTTGTATTATGATGCCTCATATCTTTATTGAACATCAAGGTTTAACCTTGCCGCAAGGTTAAACCTTGATGTTCTTGACTATTTTAATATCAGTCCGTAATTGCCGAGAGCTCTCTTTATTTCTTGGACGACTTTCTTGCCGGCGCCTTCAATTTCCATTAAATCCGCCTCTTTCTTTTTGACCAGTCCGCCCAGTGTCCTAATTCCGGCCGTTTCCAACGCGTTAAACGTTCTGGCCGATAATTCCAAATCTTGCACCCTAGTTTTTAAGACCTCCTTGTCTCCCCCTTCCATCTCTTTGACGGAAATATTTTCTTCCGTTTCTTCCCTCTTTTCCTTTTTCGCGCCTGACACGCTTTCAATTTTTACTTCCTCTTTTTCCTGGAATCCGATGATGGCTTTAAGATGATGAATCATCGTTTCTATTGATTTTTCCACGGCTTCCGCCGGAGTGATGGAGCCGTCCGTTTCCACGGAAATCCTTAATCTGTTGTAGTCCGTTCTGTCTCCGACTCGCATATTCTCCACTTCGTAATTAACTTTTTTAATGGGGGTGAAAACGGCGTCTAAAACGATAGTCCCTATGCCAACCTTGTCTTTCTTTAATTCTTCCCTGGAAACATACCCCAGTCCCTTTTCCACGGTAAATTCAATATTAAGCTTCGCTTCCTTTGAAGTCAGAGTGGCGATGTGTTCTTTTTTGTTCATTATTTCCAATTGAGAAGGAGCGTCAATGTCCTTCGCCGTCACATTAGCTATTCCGCTGGCGGAAATTTTTGCCGTTTGGGGCTCGTCCGTATTCATCTTAAACCTCACTTTTTTCAAATTCAAAAGAATGGTGATGACGTCTTCCTTTATGCTGTTTATTTTGGAAAACTCGTGAGGAACTCCCTCAATTTTTACCGAAGTTATGCCCGCCCCCGGTATGGAGGACAATATTATTCTCCTTAAGGAGTTGCCGAGAGTGTGCCCGTAGCCGGCGTAAAGCCCGCTAATTTCATAAACTCCGCTGTTTCCTTCTTCAAACACTTTTTTTGGTTTTGACGGCAATCCTATTTTGTAGTCCATATTTTTATTAAAATCCAATAATTAAAATTAAGCGCTGGCGGCGGCCGGCATTCCTATAATTTCCCCTTCTTTTTTGGCTTTATCCAATTTCAGCCAAACGGGCGCGCTGTGTTTTTTCATTTTCGCGTCAATGTCTTTAAAAATCGCTTTGACGGCCGATTGCGGCCGGACGGTTATTTTGCTTCCGACGGAAATTCTGTATGACGGAATATCCACTCTTCGGCCGTTAACCATCACGTGTCCGTGAGTCACAATTTGTCTAGCGACCGATCTGGAGTCGGTCAAACCCATTCTGAAAACGACATTATCCAGCCGCGACTCAAGAAAGCTGTAAAGCGCGGCCATGACATTGCCTCCTCCGGCCTTATTCTCCGCTTCTTTGGCGTAGTTATCAAACTGCCTTGTCCTTAAGCCGTAACTGAATTTTATTTTCTGTTTTTCTCTAAGTTTAATGCCGTATTCGGTTGAGGAAGCTCTCCTTGTCTTGCCGGATTTTGTGGCCGGTCCGGGCGGGTAAGGCTTTCTGGCTAGGGCGCATTTGGGCCCAAAGCATCTCTCTCCTTTTAGAAAAAGTTTTTCTCCGACCCTTCTGCATTTTTTACATTTATCTTGCATCATAAATTTTTATACTCTTCTCGGTTTTTTCGGCTTAGGCCCGTTGTGCGGTATCGGCGTCACATCCTTAATCGCGCTTATCTCTATCCCTTTCGCAGCCAATGTTCTTATGCCCGATTCTCTTCCGGCTCCGACTCCTTTTATCACCACATCCACTTCTTTGATTCCGACGTTTATGGCTTTATCCGCCAGAAATTCCGCAATTTTGGCCGAAGCGAACGGCGTTCCTTTTTTGGCTCCCTTGAAGCCCAAAGCTCCGCTGCTTGAAGCGAACAAAGCGTTGCCGTTTTTGTCGGTCAGCGTCATAAGCGTGTTGTTGTAAGTTGAACGGATATACAATGTCCCGTTTGACACCTTGACCTTCGCGGATTTACCCGCCGACTTGCCCGCCAAAGAGGCTGGAGAAGCGGGTTTGGCCGCGCCCGCCGTTTCTTCTTTTTTTTCTTCTGTAATTCTTTTCTTGCCCATATTTTTATGTTTTCTCCGCTTTCTTTCTTCCGCTGCCCATCGTGATGCGGACATTTCCTCTCAATGTTCTGGAATTGGTTTTTGTCCT